>ERZ773021.14-NODE-14-length-265406-cov-26.15_pt1 | contig 265406 bp, 234 predicted proteins | sample MGYA00511668_ERZ773021 | MGnify/ENA primary metagenome ERZ773021 (study PRJEB29015, sample SAMEA2737961) | human oral metagenome | biome: human oral; feature: human-associated habitat; material: dental | place: China | collected 2032 ...
AGTCCCCCTTGGAACCAGAAGCAGATGACACCTCATTATCCTTGCCAAAATAAGCATTAGGAAAGGCAAAACTGCGAACCTTGTTGAATTCGCTTTCAGCGTAATGCTCTAAACTCTCTCCAATCGCTTTAGTAGATTGTTGTGCTTTAAAGTTCTTGTAAAATTCTACTTGTTCATTGGCCGCCTTTAGCTGAGCTTCGTAATTTTGTTTAACAGATGCAAGGGATAATTCATTTTCTTTCTCTTGCAATAAAAGCTGATTTTGGATTTGGTCGCGTTCTTTTTCAATATTTGTCAACGAAGCTTGCAGCTCATTTTGGTGTTCCAGTCGAAGACGGTCTAGTTGGGCTTGTAGCTCTACCAATTCTTTTTCTTTATCCGATAGTTTTCCAGACAAAGCCTGCTCTGTATCCTTTTTGATTAGCTCTTTTTGGGATTCAAAATTGGAAATAGTCGCCTTGAGCTCTTGAATTTCAGATTCTTTCTGACTTAAGGTCTGTTGCTGCTCATTCTGTGCCTTTTGTTTTTCTAAAGCTAACGCTTGCTCAATTCGAGCATGAATTTCCTTGTCAAATTCTGTCGTCCGTACCTGAGCCAAGAGCTCGCTGTACTGGCTTTCGTTGACTGTAAAGACTTCCCCACAGTTGGGGCATTTGATTTCGTTCATGGATACCTCTTCATTGATTGTTCTCTATAACATCTTATTATACCATTTCTTATGGTTATTTTAAATCAACAGCTTAAATACAAAAAGACCGTTGCATTTGAACAACGATCTTTTTTAAAATTAGGCCTCTATTCGCCAGCTGGAGGCACTGCGTCTTTCCTGAATAAATCGGTTGTACAAGCCTTGTTTGGCAAGCAGTTCTTGGTGTTTGCCTTGCTCAACTATACGACCTTGAGCAAGAACAATAATTTGATCGGCATGCTCTACTGTTTTTAGCCGATGAGCAATCATAATAATGGTTTTATTCTTTGTTAAAGAATAAATGGCTTGCATAAGCGCTTCTTCGTTTTCTGGGTCAATATTAGCAGTTGCTTCGTCCAGAATGATAATAGGAGCGTCCTTGATAATGGCACGAGCAATGGAAATCCGCTGCCGTTCTACACCAGAAAGACTGGCTCCGCCTTCACCAATCTTGGTCTGATAACCCTCTGGAAAAGACAGGATAAAGTCATGACAAGCAGCTTTTTTCGCAGCAGCTACAACTTCTTCATGACTAGCGTCTGGCTTTCCAAATTTAATGTTATTTTCAATGGTATCCTCAAACAAATAGACCGTTTGAAAAACAAAACTAAAATTACGAATAAGGCTGTCATAGCTGTATTCTTTTACATCATGACCATCTAAGCTGATGCTGCCACTCTCTACATCCCAGAAACGGGCAATGAGATTGCAAAGAGTTGTCTTTCCAGAACCAGAAGGCCCTACCAGAGCTGTCGTTGTCTTTTCTGGAATATCCAAACGATACATCATCAATAATTTTCTTACTTTCATAGGAGAAACTGACATGATCCAACTTGATATTGCTGGTTTTTGGCTGTAAATCTTTTCCGCTAATATCCATTGGTTTAATGGACAAAACTTTGTTGATCATATCAACCGATAAATCAACAATGCGAAGAAGAGAAGAAAAACTACCAACTCCGTCCAGACTTTCGTAAATCATAAAAGCACTGATGAGCATCATGATGCAAATCAAAAGGCTCATACTTCCTTGCAGGTAAAAGTAAATGGAGAGCAGCCCTATAATCGTTCCAGTCAGCTTGGTAATCATCCCTTGCAGAGCGATATAAGGCAAGGTAACCCAAGTCAGCTTTGTATCTAAATGCCTTTTATTCTCAATAGCACGCGATAGTTTTTTAGCCGATGATTGAACAATATTATAGTTCTTTACTTCCGCAATCCCTTGACTGTATTCTAGCACAACTGCTACCAAATCTGTATCAGCTTGTTGTTTAGCTTCTGACACATTTCCAGCTTGCCAACGCATCAATCCATTTGGCAAGAGAAACAGTATCAATCCTGCCAACAAAATCAAACCAATTCTCCAATCATAGATAAATACAAAAACCGTAATAGTTCCTGCCGTTAGAAATCCTTCCAACGTCATCATAACAACTCGAGTAGCAACATCTGCTAGACTTTCAAGCGTATTGGTTGTGACGCTGGTGATTTGTCCCAGACTATTTTGATTGAAATACCCCATTGGCAGGTAGCGCATGTGTTCAGCAATTTCAATCCGCTTATGAGTACATGTATGATAGCCCGCTTCTGTCTGCAACATTGTAATTTTCAAGCTAATCAAAATGTTAAGAATAACAGACAAGAGCATAATTCCAAGAGAGAGCCATACAGTCTGCATAGAAACAGTATCATGAATGATAGCCATAACAATCAGCCCAATAGCTGGAATCCGAAAAGCAATAATGAAAGCTTTTAGAAGCCCTAAACAAACAGAAGTGTAGAATTTCTTGCGATCTTCTTCTGTACAAAAATCAAAGAATTTTTTCAATGTACTAAGCATCTGCCAATCCTCCTTCTGTCATTTGATCGCTATCCTTTACTGCAAGATGAGCTTGCCACATAGAAGCATAAAGCGGACAAGTCTTCTGCAAATCTGCATGTTTTCCTTTTGCCTCAATACGTCCGTCATTAACTACGACAATCTGATCTGCACTTGCAATCGTTGAAAGACGGTGAGCAATGACCAGAAGCGTACGACCTTCTATCAAACGAGCTAAACTAGACTGAATGAGAGCTTCATTTTCGGGGTCAGTATAAGCCGTTGCTTCATCCAAAATAATGACTGGTGCGTTTTTCAGCATAGCTCGTGCAATCGCAATTCGCTGCCGTTCTCCACCAGATAAATGACCGCCGCCAGTACCAACGCGCGTTTCAAACCCATTTTCCAATTTCATAATGAAATCATAACAGCCACACTTGCGAGCAATCTCTATCACGTCTTCGTCTGAAGCGGCAGAATTCCCCATACGAATATTTTCCATAATCGTTTCATCAAAAAGGTAATTATCCTGTGTGACATAGGCAATCTGACGACTGTAATAATCAAGAGGTAGGTTTCGAATGTCCACGCCACCAAAGGTAATACTACCAGAACTAACATCCCAGAAAGAAGCTAGAAGTTTAGCAATCGTAGATTTCCCTGAGCCAGAGGGACCGACAAGAGCAGTCACTGTATCAGGCTCAATCGTTAAGGAAATACTATGCAATACTTCTTCCTCATCTGAATAACCAAAGCTAACATCTGTCATTTGAAGTTCTGTTCCCTTTGGAATGTCCGTTAATTCTGTCGGACGAGGCAAATCAGGCTTTTCCAAAATAGCAATCACTTCACCAAAGATTGTCGCAATTTTCCGTAGATCATCCATATAGGAAGCCACTAAAATAAACGGCGTCAAAAGACTAAGAGACAGAATGATCAGTAAAATAAAGTTGCTAGCTGTTAGGCTACCTTGAAGGTAAAAGAGAGTTCCAAAAGGGAGTAAGAAAAGCAAGCCGGACGGTAAGAAAGCTGTAACAATGCCCATTTCAACTACGCACTTGCGCATCCATTCAATAAAGCAATCAGCTCCTTCTTTGACAGCCTTGACAAATTTATCGTAAGAAAATTTCTCTTTTCCAAAAACCTTGATGACTTCAATCCCATTGATGTATTCTACTGCTGTATCATTGAGCTTCTTCGTTTTCTCTACTGTATTTTCAAAATCATCTTCGCTCTTGCGTAGCATATTCCCATAAGCTAAGATAACAATCGGGATTGTCAGTAGCGAAAGCAAAGTTAAGCGCCAATCAATCACCAACATGGCAATTAAGATAATAAAGGGACCAAATAGCCCAGATGTAAACTCAGGAATTAAGTGCGCCAAGGTTACTTCTGTGGCATCCACTCGCTCAACAATGATATTTTTGTAAATTCCAGAAGATTGACTTAAAACCGTTCCCAGAGGCAATTTGACCAATTTCTCTGTCAGACGATAGCGCATTTCTGCTAAAATTTTAAAGGTTGCTGTGTGAGACAAGAGCGTAGAAATCCCGTGAAATCCCCAATGCGCTATCCATGCCAGTCCTATCCAAATGGACTGAAGGGCATAAAAATTCCAATCTCGATTGCCTTGTAAGAGCTGATTGATGATATTTCCTACAAAAAAATAAGGCAAAAATCCGCATAAAACAGATAAAAAGGCAAAAACAAGACTAACAATAAAATAAAATTTGTGAAGAGAAACAAATTCCAGTATCCAAGATACAACCGACTTTTTCTTCATACAAATCCCTTCTTTCTCCTAAAAAACAAATAAAGAACTCTAGTCAAACAATTCATGATATGCTGACAATGCTGTTATTTAATTTATACTTATATTATAAATTCTGACAATTCTAATGTCAAACAAAAATAAAAGAGCGAGACAGAAATCAGTAGTTTCGTAGAAACCTGATTTCTCTCCCACCTCCGCACAACTCGAAAGGTTTGGGAAACCTTTCGAGGTTGGAAATAAAGTTAAGTGAAGCTTGGCGTTAAAAGGGCTGTAAAAGTTGAGTTATCAACATATTTGAGTCCACTCGGTAGTGATTGATTATGCATGAGAAACTCTACATTGACGAAAGTCAATAGAGCTTCTCCAAACTACTGCGTCTTATAATTTTGACTATATAAACAAAGGAAGCTGAGCACTTTTGCCCCAACTTCATTGTAGCTTGAAAAAATAGACACTGCTATCAGTTTTTATATTTTTGTGCCATACGTTCAATCATTTCTGTTATTTGCTCACGAATCTTTGTTGGCTCTAGCACTTCCACATTGTCTCCAAAAGAAAGAATATAGCAGTACAGACTATAGTCATTCGGAATTTCTATCTCTGCATACAAGTTTCCTTGCTCATCTTCTTTGACTGGACAATCCAGTTCATCATATACTCTAAAAGCGGCTTTTTTATTAAATTTCAGCTTGACTCGTACGACCTCTTCTAATCGCGCTTCTTTTTCCAAGCTCACATTGTCAAAGTTATCTGCAAAATGTTGTGGTAAAAGCTTTAGCTGGCTTATGCGAGAAAGTTTAAAATAACGAAAATCATTTCGGACTAAGCAAAATGCATGAAGATACCATGATTGTCCTTTAAAAAGCAGGCGAACTGGTTTTACTTGACGCTGGGTGCACTCTTCTTTGTTGCTAACATACGAAAAGGAAATCACTTGCTTACTGATGATTGCATTTTTCAAATTCTGAAATAGCTCTTCATATTTCTTGCTATTGGACCAACTGGTAAAATCTACTTCTATCCAGTTTGGTTGGTTCAATTTAAATAAAGCCGATAGTTTGGTCAAAAGCTCGTTTTCATGCAGAAGACCCGTAACCCCTAATCCTTGTAAAGCAACCAACAGTTGCTCTTTTTCTGATTGATTAAGCAAAGAACTATTTAGTACAAAATCCTCCGCCAGTCGAATGCCTCCGTCTCTGCCTTGCATGGTGTAGATTGGAATGCCCGCACTGCTAAGTCGGTCAACATCTCGATAAATCGTTCTAACAGATACTTCAAATTGTTCTGCCAGCTCCCTCGCTGTAACATTATCCCTTTCTAAAAGAACATACACTATTCTAAATAATCTACTCTCTGTCATAGACCGTGCCTTTCCATGAATACCTTATCTCAATTTCTCTAAAATCTTTTGAAAAGTCTCTTGATTGCTCTGCCAGTACAATATATCAGGCACATTTTTAACTTCTGTCCACATAAAATCAATGTGCTCATCAGAAAGATGAATATCTTTTTTCTGTGTTTTCACAAGAAAAAGTGTTTTAAAAATAGTCAAGTCTTCATCAACAACAACTGTGTGATGACTGATTTTCAAAAGCTTTGTTAGCTCGATTTCCAGTCCAGTCTCTTCAAAAATCTCACGAATGCAGGCTGCTTCAGGACTTTCATCACTTTCAATACCACCAGTAATCGGTTGCCAGAAAGAACATTGTCCAGTTTTAACTTTTAAGAGCAAAATTTCCTTAGCAATCGGGTCATAAATCCAGGCTTCAATGGAATATTTCATCGCAGTAGTCCCTTAGATTTCACTTTTTCTCAATTGGTGCAACACTTGCCAACAGTTTCTTTAATCCAACCTCTGGGAAATTGATTTTCAATTCTTGGCTACTGCCACTGCCTGACACTTCCAATACCGTTCCGTCCCCCCATTTTTTATGGTGAGCAATATCACCGATAGCCCAATCAATAGTCGGCTGATTAGCAGCTGCATTCTTACCAAATGGCAACTGGCTTGAAGAAATGCTGCTCGGTGCAGCTTGCCACTTGCGTTCCTGCAATGCTTGAGCGAGACTCATTCCTTGACCAAACTGAACAGTTTTGCCATTCACATAGGAAGCTTTAAAGGATGTATTAGCAGGTCGAGCCAAGCCTTGATAATCTAGCAAGCTTGAGCTAATTTCATTTAGAAAACGAGTTGGACGATTGTAATTAGTTTTCCCATATAGCAGGCGCGAGTTTGCATTGGTTAGGAACAAGACTTTTTCAGCACGAGTAATTCCGACATAGGCTAATCGGCGCTCTTCCTCTAGCTCATCTTCATCTTCTGCCGCACGACTAAGTGGGAAGACATTTTCTTCCATACCGATAATGAAAACCACCGGAAACTCTAATCCCTTGGCAGCATGTAGCGTCATAAGTGTCACTTCTGAGCTTTCCTGATCGCCATCATCTGTATCTGCAATCAAAGCCAAATCATTGAGAAAACGGCTAAGTCTGTCCAAACCAGTTTCCTCAGTATCATTTTCTGGATTTTCGTCAAAATTCTTAGTAACAGAAAGAAATTCTTCGATATTTTCAATCCGAGCCTGACTTTCCAGCGTAGCTTGAGCTGCTAATTGCTCGGTGTAACCAGTCTTTTCAAGCACCAGCTCTACCACTTCTGTCACGGTCAACTCGTCCAATTGCTCGCGCAGATTCAAAATGAGATTGGCAAAGTCAAAAACAGCCTGAGCAGCTTTCCCCTTAACAGGTGAGAGCATAATCTGCGAAGAAGCATCCAAAAGAGACATCTCTTGACCAGCTGCAAAATTACGAATTTTCTCCACTGTACCCGGTCCGACACCCCGTTTAGGCTCATTCACAACACGCTCAAAACTGATGTTGTCGCTAGTATTAGCGATGAGATTGAGATAGCTGATGACATCTCGAATTTCCTTACGACTATAAAACTTAGTCCCCCCCACCATGGTGTAAGGAATATTAGCCTTTAGGAGAGCTTCCTCAATATTCCGAGATTGGGCGTTAGTTCGATAAAGAACAGCAAAATCCCGATAGACATAGTCAGATGTGTTAGATAGCTCATCAATGGTTTTAGCTACAAAGAGAGCTTCGTCTTGCTCATCATTAGCCCGATAATAAACAATATTTTCACCATCAGCATTTTGTGTCCAGAGATTCTTTGGACGGCGGTTGCGGTTGTTTTTGATAACATCATTAGCAGCTTGCAGAATGGTCTTAGTTGAGCGATAATTTTCCTCCAGAAGAACAACTTTAGCTTCAGGATAATCCTTTTCAAAGTCCAAGATATTCTGCATATCAGCACCTCGCCAGCCATAAATAGACTGGTCGGCATCTCCTACCACACAAATATTTTTAAAACGTGAAGCCAACAGTTTGACCAGTTGGTACTGAGCGTGGTTCGTATCTTGATACTCGTCCACATGGATGTATTGATAGCGCTGCTGGTAATAAGTCAACACATCTGGATTTTTATCAAAAAGGCGCAAGGTCAGCATGATTAAATCATCAAAATCCATCGCTTCTGACTGGCGGAGTTCCTTCTGATACATTTCATAGCATTTCGCTACAATCTCTGCGTACATGTCTCCTGCTAAAGCTGCATAGGCCACTTCATCAATCAAATCATTTTTCGCATTAGAAATCGTCCCTAAAATAGCTCGTTCATTCCACTTTTTAGGATCTAAATTGAGCGTTTTAAGTATTCGTTTCATCAAAGTTCGCTGCTCGCCAGGATCGACAATCGTAAAATTACGGTTATAGCCGATATGGTCAGCTTCCCGACGCAAAATCCGCACGCACATTGAGTGAAAAGTCGCAATCAAGCAATCCTCTGTTGCTGGATTGAGAGTGTAAGCACGCTCCTTCATCTCACGAGCTGCTTTATTGGTAAAGGTAATCGCTAAGATATTCCAAGGATTGACTAACTTTTCATCAATCAAATAAGCAATACGGTGAGTTAAAACACGGGTTTTCCCAGACCCAGCTCCTGCCATAATCAGTAAAGGTCCTTCCGTTGTTTGAACTGCCTCCGCCTGACGGTCATTCATACCAGTTAATAAGGGATTCATCTTTTTTCCTCTTTCAAAGTCAGTGATTCTATTATAACAAAAATCACTCATAAGCTAAACTAGAAAAGAAAATCTTTGCTTTAGTTCTTCCTCATAAAAGTTTGAAAAATCATTTAAAAAGCGTTATAATAAACATTCTGAAAGGAAAAAAGCATGAATAATCCAGCAAAAAATCTGAAGCTCGCAGAGCGTGGTGCTATTTTAGCCATTCTAGCCTATATCGTTTTATCCATTGCTAAAATGATTGCCGGTTCTGTCTTACAGTCCTCTAGTTTGACAGCCGACGGTTTTAACAATGTTTCGGATATTGTTGCTAATATTGCCGTCTTGATTGGACTTCGCATGGCACGTAAGCCTGCCGATACAGATCACAAATTTGGTCACTGGAAAATTGAGGACTTAGCCAGCCTTATCACTTCTCTTATCATGTTTTTTGTCGGATTTGATGTTTTAATTGATACCGTTCAAAAAATCATCTCTAACCAAGAAACGACTATCGATCCCTTAGGCGCCATCGTCGGGATTATTTCCGCTTTGGTCATGACAGGAGTGTATTTTTACAATAAAGCCTTAGCAAAAAAAGCGCAGTCTAAAGCACTCGACGCAGCTGCCAAAGACAATTTATCTGATGCTATTACTTCGCTTGGTACAACCATTGCAATCATCGCAAGCGCCTTCAATTTCCCGATTGTAGATAAACTGGTCGCTATCGTCATTACCTTTTTCATCCTTAAAACGGCTTATGAAATTTTCATGGAATCTTCTTTTAGTCTATCAGACGGCTTTGATGAAAATCTTTTAAAAGAATACAAAGAAGCCATTTTAGAAATTCCTAAAATTTCCCGTGTTAAATCTCAAAGAGGGCGAACCTACGGTAGCAACATCTATCTTGACCTCATTTTAGAAATGAATCCCGACTTGTCTGTCTATGAAAGCCACGAAATTGCCGATCAGGTTGAAAATATGCTCAAAGAGCGCTTTGGTGTCTTTGATATTGACATCCACATTGAGCCTGCTCCTATCCCCGAAGATGAAATATTGGACAATGTTTATCGAAAGCTCTTTATGAGAGAGCAATTGGTTGATCAGGGAAGCCAATTAGAGGATTTACTAGCACCTGAATTTGTGTACATTTCTCAGGATGGCTGCCAAATGAACAAAGAGAAATTTCAAATCGAAAAAGGAAAACAATCTCCTATCAAAAATTTCCAATTAACTTCTATCAGCCAAAAAACCAAACTAATTTGCTACGAAGAAGATGGGATTATTCATACCAGCCTTTGGCGTCGTCACGAAACATGGCAGAATATTTTCCATCAGGAAACACGAAAAAACGAGAGCGAACAATAGTCGTAATGCCATAGAAATCGACTTTCTTATCTCGCTCCCACAAGGCTAATAAGGAATTTTGCTATAAAAATAAGGCTGAGATAAAAGTATTCTCAGCCTATATTTTTTAGGAATTTATCAGTAAAGCAATCTAATTTGTCCCCCGTTTCTCACAATCAATAAATCATCAAACCCCAAGCCCTCACTAAGATGATACTCCTAGCGAAAACTTTGGGTTTTGTCTTTACTTCTTCTGTGGGTGATTGGGGCAACAATCAGATGTTCTCTCATTTTTTGACTTCATCTGCCGCAATATCCTCACCAAACCACTTGTCTGCTATTTTTTGAAATTGACCTGTTTGATATAATTTTTTAAATGCTTGGTTTATATTTTCAACGAGCTGCTTATCCGTTTTTCTAGCACCTACTGCAAAGGATTCGCTATCAAATCCGGCTGGGAAAACATAATAATCCTGCAAAATCCCCTCTTCTTTTAAATAATAATTGGCATAAACTCGGTCAATCAACAATCCATCAATCCGGCTATTTTGCAAATCAATCAACGCCTCTGTAAAACTTTGATATTGAGCAGCTTTGTGATTTTTAACTAGATTCTTCAAAAGCTCCGGATGAGCTTCAAACTCATCGTAACCCGAAGAACCCGTCTGAGCACCAAGAATTTTATCCTTCATGTCAGCTGTTTTTGCAATGTTCAATGATTTTTTAGTAACCAGTACTTGTTCATTTTTCATATAAGGAATGGTGAACTGTACTTTCTTTCGTCGCTCATCAGTTGCCGAATACCCATTCCAGATAAGATCAATCGTTCCATTTGTGAGCTCAGTTTCTTTCATGTCCCAATCAATCGGCTGCCAATTCACTTTTATCCCATATTCTTTAAAAACAGCATTTGCCAAATCAATATCAAAACCAGCATATTGACCATTTTTTCGCTCAAATCCCATAGGAACAAATGTATTGTCAAAACCAATAGTAATGCTCTTTTTTTGTTGGTATTTTGACCAATTATCTACTTTAGGGTTGCTAACATTGCTACAAGCTGTAAGGAGCAAAAAAAGAATCAAACCACAGATCGCAAGAACATAACGTTTTATCTTCATATTCTCCTCCTATTTAGGCTGAACTTTAAGAATCGTATCTGCGATATTTTCCGCAAACTGCAAATCATGGGTCACTACAATTTGCGTCATTCCTAGCTCACGATTCTGAAGAATCAACTTTTCAACTTCAAGACGCAATTCCGGATCCAATGCGGAAGTTGGCTCATCATAACCGATAATTTCTGGGTCAATCATCATCGCACGAGCTAATGCTACACGTTGTTTTTGACCACCTGATAAAGAATAAGGATAAGCATTTACATGTTCTGCTAACCCCAATCGGGTCAATAAGCTAATTGCTTTCTTTTCCGCATCCTCTTTTGCAACATTTTTTATTTTAATGGGTGATAAAGTTAAATTCTCAAGAACCGTTAAATGTGGAAATAGCTGAAAATCTTGAAACACAAATCCCAATAAATTACGTTTTTCAAGTTCATCCAAGGGCAGCTCTTCTCCATTATAAATAATGTCACCCGAATCAATTGTTTCCAAGCCAGCTAACATCCGCAATAATGTCGTTTTCCCGCCGCCAGACGGTCCTACAATGGCAAGGATTTGCTTTTCTGGCACCTTTAAATTCAAGTCGGAAATAATTTGCTTTTCGCCAAAACGTTTGCTAATATTCTTTAATTCTAACATAAGCGCCTCCTACTTATAGTAACTATATCTCTTTTCAACTTGCTTCGATACAATCGTCACAAGACCAATCAAGACAAGGTAAATAGCCCCTGCTATAAACATCGGTGCTAAACTCGCATCACGATTGGCTGCAGTCCGACTAGCCAAGATTAAGTCGGAAACACCAAGCGCATAAACAAGGGATGTATCTTTTACCAACGTCATCACTTCATTAAAGACACTCGGAAGCACCACTTTGACAACTTGCGGTAAAATAATAAACCGTATTGTTTGAAATGGTGTAAACTTCAAAACCTTAGCCGCCTCATATTGTCCTGCTGGAATAGATAAAATCCCACCACGGAAAATTTCGGCGAAATAAGCAGCATAATTTAGCGTGAATGCTATGATAGCCGCTGGAAGCCGATCCAAACGCACACCAATGCTTGGTAAAACATAATAAATAAAAATCAGTTGTAACAAGAGAGGTGTACCGCGCATAATCCAAATATAAATATTTATAAGCCAATGAAGCAGTTTAAAGTGGACTTGCATTAAAAAGGAAATCACAATTCCAAGTGGTATGGATAAGACTAAGACCAAAACAAATACTTGTAAAGTCACTAATGCGCCATTCAATAAGCTTGGCAAAACTTCAAAAATATAGTTCATGCGTACACCTCCTAAATAAATATTTATCATTATATCAAAAATTTTTATATTTTCAACATCTTTTTGCAAATATATCCATATATTTTTACTAAATATCGCAAAAACTTCATTTTCTAAAGAATAAAAAAACAAAATAGTTGAACTACTTTGTTTTAATAAATCCAAATTGATTAAGCGGGAACACTCTAAATGAGATGACTCCTTTAATTTGTTTCTCTGTAATCAAGCCAAACTTCCGACTATCTTCCATATCTTGCCGATTATCATTTAGAATCAAATATGACTGCGAGGGAATTTTATTTGTATTTGATTTGGTCAACGTCTGGATAGTAAAATCATGAGTAAAATAGCCAGTATTATTAGCTTTTGCTAAATATTCTTCTTTAGCCTTCGTTAAATAATCTTCTGACTTGATTTTATTATTCAAGTAAAGCACATCATCCATATAAACAACAGAATCATTTCCTAAACCAATGACACGTCCAACATGCTCTTTTCCCTTCACCTCGTACAAGACAAAATCATCTCTTTTGATTGCTTCATTTTTATTGGCAACAACAACATCTTTATCTTGCAAAAAATGATTCGCATCTTTTGCAGTAATCCTGTATGGTGTAAAAATAAACATTCGCAAACAAGCAATGATTATCACAACAATAGATAAAAAAATAACATTCCTAATTAAATCTCTTTTAACCATAGTCTCTCCTCTTCTTCTACTCATTATATCATGTTTTCATAAAATAAACAAAGGTAGGAAAGTTAACTGTTATCTCTGCTCCCATTTGCAACTAAAAAGCCTATCAATCAGATAATCGTTGGATTGATAGGCTAGTTTTCTGAATGAGATAGATTAACGGACTGTACGGATACGCATTGTATTTGTTCCACCAGTTCCGACTGGAACACCAGCTACAATCACAATATTGTCACCAGATTCCACAAGACCACTTTCAAGAGCAACTTTTTCAGCAACTTCAAACATATCATCAGTAGATGCAGGTTTTTCAGTTACTACTGGAATAACACCCCAGTTCAACATCAATGAACGTTGTGTTAATTCATCAAATGTAATTGCCAAGATGTCAGCATCTGGACGATACTTAGAAATCAAACGAGCTGTATTTCCTGATTCAGTCATTGTTACGACCAATTTGATGTCCATTGAGTTTGTAGCATCTTTAACAGCTGAAGCCACAACTTCTGTCTTAGAACTACGTGCGTAGTCAACTGATGACAAGCGTCCATACTCGTTCAATAGAGTTTGAGCGTTTTTATCAATTGTAGCCATTGTTGTTACAGATTCAAGTGGGTATTTACCATTTGCAGATTCACCTGAAAGCATTGTCGCATCTGTTCCATCAATAACAGCGTTAAATACGTCTGATACTTCTGAACGAGTCGCACGTGGTTTTTCAGTCATTGTTTCAAGCATGTTTGTTGCTGTGATCGCAATTTTACCAGCTGCATTGACTTTTGTGATAATCATTTTTTGGTAAACTGGAACCATTTCAAATGGTACTTCAATACCCATATCACCACGAGCAATCATGATACCGTCCGCTACTTCAAGGATTTCATCCAAGTTTTCGATACCTTGTTGGTTTTCGATTTTAGCGAACAATTTCACATGTCCATTACCAGTTTCTTCACAGATTGCGCGAACTTCGTTGACGTCTTTTGCAGTACGTACGAATGAAATAGCGATAAAGTTGATTCCTTGTTCAAGACCAAAACGAATATCGTCGTTGTCACGTTCAGCAAGTGCTGGGAAAGGAATTTTTGTATTTGGAATATTAACACCTTTTTGTTTAGCGATAATACCGTCGTTTTCAACTTCTACTTCAAATTCACGTGTAGCAGGATCTTTTGCAATAACGCGAAGACCAAGTTTACCGTCATCAACAAGAACTTGTTTTCCAACTTCAACATCGTCATAGATATCAAGTGCACCAGCAACATTCAATGCGATAACTTCACGAGTTGATTTGATACCTTGTTTAGTTGCAACACGGATTTTTTCACCTGTTTTGTAAGAATATTCTTTAGCATCGCCTTCAAATAATTCTGTACGAATTTCAGGACCTTTAGTGTCAAGAAGGTAACCAACTTTTTGACCAGCAATTTCTTCAGCACGATGAACAGTAGCCATACGGTCACCTTGCTCTGCGTGGTCACCATGTGAGAAGTTGAAACGGAAAGTGTTAGCTCCAGCTTCGATCAATTTAGCGATATTTTGCGCTGAAGCTTCAACGTCAAGTTTTTCGCCCCAATATCCGTCTTCACCGAATCTTTTACCACCACGGATTTCTACCGCAGGACCTAAAGTTGCAACGATTTTTACACGTTTATTCATGATATATGAAAACTCCTTTTTATTTAATGGTCTTTATGACCAGGATAACAAATTAAAATTACATTGAAATGCTACGGTTTAATTTAGCAAGATCAAGATCAGCTTTGTGTGGATTATTAACAATAATCTTGCCGTCTTCAGTTAAACTAAACAAAGCACCTTCTTCTGCTGTACCGAGGATTGGATTTTCAACCATTTGTTCGTTGCGAATACCAACTGCAACACCACCAATGCCCTTTTTAAGAAGGCTGACAGCATGAGCACCCATACGTGAAGCAAGAACACGGTCACGTGCAGTTGGTGAACCACCACGTTGAATATGTCCAAGTTCGGTCACACGAAGATCGCTCACATCACCAGCTTCTTTCAACTTCTTACCAAATTCATCGGCCGACATAACACCTTCTGCCAGAACGATAATGTTATGTTTCTTTCCTTCTTCATAGCCACGTTTGATACTAGCTACGATATCTTCAATCTTGAAGCCTTCTTCGGGAACGATGATTTCATCAGCACCTGTAGCAATACCAGCCCAGAGAGCGATGTCTCCAGCATTGCGTCCCATTACTTCAACAACAAAAGTACGACGGTGACTAGATGATGTGTCACGAATCTTATCAATGGCGTCCATTGCAGTTGTAACAGCTGTGTCAAAACCGATTGTAAAATCTGTACCAACGATATCATTGTCAATCGTACCAGGAAGTCCGACAGCTGGGAAACCATGTTCTGTCAAACGCATAGCACCATGGTAAGAACCGTCACCACCGATAACTACGACTCCTTCAATACCATGTTTTTTAAGTTGCTCAATCCCTTTTAATTGTCCTTCTAATTGGGCAAATTCTGGATAACGAGCTGAGTGAAGGAAAGTACCACCACGTGAAATAATATCTCCAACTGATGCGGCATCAAGCGGATAAATTTCACCAGCAACCATGCCGGCATAACCGTCATAGATACCGTAAACTTCCATTCCTTCTGAAATTGCTTTACGAACAACTGCACGGATAGCAGCATTCATACCAGGGGCATCACCACCACTAGTCAAAACAGCAATACGTTTCATTCGTTTGTGCTCCTTTTTCTTTTTACATTCACCCTTGATTATACCACAATCAAAACCAAAATTCTTCTTTTTTCCTAATTTTTTATTGATAAATCGTTTTCATGGTTATTTTTTTCAATTCTTCTTGTAATTTCTCTGATTTTTGAACACGATATTGAGTAATTGCTACTGTTTTTCTTTCTTTTTCATATCGAAGAACAACCGGGATATCTCCTCGAAATTGTCGTAAAATAGCGGATATTGCTGCATCGCTTTTATGATCTTCTACTTGTATCCAAAAACGTTCTGTAACAGCTTCCTGCAAATCATTTAAAATCAGCTGCAAACGCTCCTCGCGTTTTTGAACCCGACCAGTCAGATAATAAAAGCCTTTTTCATGCAAACCTTTGCTGAACTGTTTAAAAGCATCTGGAAAGACTGTTACCTCCATTTTTCTTTTAGCATCACTCACTTGTAAGAAGGCCATATTTTCACCCGTTTTGGTACGGATAACACGAATGGACAAAATCTCTACTAAAATCGTTGCATGATTGTTTTCAACCAAGTCTTGAATAGGGGTAAAGGCTTGAGTAGCAGATTTTGCAAGTTTTACCAAGGGATGCTCGCTCAAACCGACACCGATAATTTCTTTTTCTAACTCAAATTTTTCTGCTTCTGTATAATCCTCTGCTTCTGTCCAGCTATAATTTGTATCTGCAAAAAGACTGCCCAGCTCATCTGCAAAGACAAATAAGTTCGGAAGATTTTGTAGGATTTTTTGGCGATTCTTTTCAAATACATCAAACAAACCGACTTGTACCAAAGGGGTTATCAACTGAACCTTATGATATTGCGTTGGCAACTTCAAAACGAAGTCTTCTACATTTGAAAAAGGACGATTTTCAATAATCCAATAAGCAACATCACGTGGTAAACCTTTGATATTTTTCAGCCCTAAATAAATCTGCTTATCTTGAAACTTATCTCTATAAGGAATGTTATTGATATTTAAAGAAGCAACTTGGAAGTCGAATTCTAGCGCATCCGTGATGTAATCACTGCTTGAATAATTCAGCATAATATCAAAGAAAATATCAGGATAATGTGCCTTAAAATAAGCCAACTGAAAAGCAAGTGCAGAATAGGCATAAGCGTGACTACGGTTGAAGCCATAACCTGCAAACTTTTCCATAACTGCAAATACTTCTTTTGCTTTAGTTTCAGAATGCCCAAGTTCGAGAGCTCCTGTGACGAACTCTGCTTCCATTTTATGCATTTCAACAACATTTTTCTTACCCATAGCACGACGTAAAATGTCAGCTTTTCCGAGTGAAAAGCCCCCAAACCGTTGCGCTACTTGCATTACTTGCTCTTGATAAAGCATAATGCCGTAAGTTGGCGCCAAGATGTCTTCCAAACTTGGGTCCAGCATTTCTACTTTTTCTTGTCCATGCTTTCTTCTGACAAAATTATCTATATAGTCACTAGCTCCTGGACGATTGAGTGAGGTTGTTGCAACCACTTCTTCAAATTGAGTTGGCTGCACTCGTTTCAAAAGGTTAATGGCACCTGCTTGCTCAAATTGAAAAATCCCTTTGGTTCTGCCAGCAGAAAAGAGCTGCAAGGTTGCTGTGTCTTCTAAGTTAATCTTTGCAATATCAATAGCGACACCGTATTTCTCCAAAGCTGCTTCTTTCATTCGTTGGACAAAGGTTAGATTGCGCAAGCCAAGGAAATCCATCTTGAGCAGACCGTTACTCTCAACACCATGCGCATCGTATTGCGTGATATACATATCTTCCCCGTATTTAAGTGGAATGTAATCTGTCAAATCATTGTCACTCATCACAACACCTGCTGCATGGATAGAGGTTTGACGAGGATTTCCTTCGATTTTTTTCGCAATTTCAAAAGCTTTTTGATATTCCAGCTTACTATTGATAATCTGGCGGAAAGACATATTTTTTTCATAAGCAGATGTCAGATTATCACGGAAACTGATTTTACGGGTAATATTGGTCAATTCATACTCTGGAACACCGTAGCGTTTAAAAACATCACGAATCGCTTGCTTAGCTCCAAAGGTCGAATAGGTCACGATTTGAGCTGCATGCATGGTTCCATAACGATCGCGGACATAGCGGATAAATTCTGGACGATAGACATCAGGAATGTCAATATCAATATCGGGCATAGTATAACGTTCCACATTTAAAAAACGCTCAAAAAGGAGGTTCTTTTCGACAGGATCAATCCCTGTAATCTCTAGCGCATAGGCGACTAGGCTTCCAACGGCAGAACCACGTCCCATGCCCATATAATATCCCTGACTGCGACCAAAGCGCAATAAATCCCAGACAATCAAAAAGTAGTCGTCAAAACCCATTTGGTGGATGACAGACAGCTCTTGCTGCAATCGCTCTTTATAAACCAGACTATTTAGCCTTTTTTCCTCTAGCCCTGCTTCTGCTCGGTCTTGTAATTCTTCTACTGCTGGTCGTTCTGGATTAAAACGTGGTAATTTCAACTCTGTATTGATTTCGTAATGAATACCTGCAACTAGCTGCTTTAAATTATCCAGACTTTCTGGATAATTTTCTTGAAAGGATTGTGTGAATTGCTCAGGTGATAAGAGATAGTCGTGATTTGGCAAATTTCCAACTTCCCGCAAGCTACTATTTTCACGAATGGCACATAGCATTTGCAAGGTGTCTAAATCCCCTGTATCAAAATAGCGAACTGTCTGCAAAGGCAAGGTTGCATGAGGAAACGCCTGCTTAGGAGTGTCAGAAAATACGCCAATATAAAACTCTCGTCCCAAGTCTAAGGCTTCAATGCCCTCAAACACAGGCACAATAACCGCTATTCCTTCCAATAAATGCTGAAATTCTTCCCACTTGCTTTTTCCTATCATCTTTAAAGTAGAAAGTTTCATTAAATTGCGATAACCTTGACTGTCAAGAGCTAGAAAGCGAAGATTAAGAGGAAGTCCAGCGTAATCCAAGGTCATTTCCACGCCTAAAAGCGGCTGAATTCCTTGCTCGGTCGCCGTTTCCATGAAATGATAAACTCCATAGAGATTGTCAATGTCCATTATCCCTAGAGTTTGATAGCCTAAATTTTTAGCTGTTTCTACATATTTTTTTATAGAAATCAAACTATCCATAAATGTATAAACAGTTTTGGTATCTAATTGAGCAACCACGGCATTCTCCTTTGTTTCTTCTCTTTTCTATTATACTAAATTTCTATTTTGCTTGCTGAAGAAAAAATACAGAATTTTTTTCTAAAAACTTGCTATTTTTTTAAAAACATTGTATTATTTAATTAGTACAAAGATACAAAAGAAAGGAGAAATCATGAGTTGGACTTTTGATAATAATCTGCCCATTTATTTACAAATCATGGACAGGATAAAATTACAAATCATCTCCAATCAACTGCAAGCTGGCGAAAGGCTACCTGCCGTCAGAGAATTGGCTGCTGAAGCGGGGGTCAATCCCAATACAATCCAGCGTGCTTTATCTGACTTGGAAAAAGAAGGATTTGTCTATTCTCAACGAACATCAGGACGTTTCGTCACAGATAATCGCGACTTGATTTTAAAAACTCGACAAAAACTTTCTAAGGAGGAAGTGGAGAAATTTGTAAATGGTATGATTCATTTTGGTTATCAGAAAGAAGAATTACCAACAATTGTTGAAGATTATATAAAAGGAGTTTAGGAAATGGTATTACTTGCATTTGAAAATGTCTCAAAATCATACGGCAGCACACCTGCTTTAGAACACATCAATTTTGAAATTGAAGCTGGAAAAATTATCGGCTTACTTGGTCCAAATGGCTCTGGAAAAACAACCATGATAAAACTAATCAATGGACTGCTTCAACCCAATGACGGAAAAATCCTCATCAATGGACTTCAACCGTCTTCAGAAACCAAGAAAATCGTATCTTATTTACCAGATACGACTTACCTAAATGAAAATATGAAAGTCAAAGATGCTTTGCAGTATTTTCAATCTTTCTATGCAGACTTTGAGATAGAGCGTGCACAGGCACTCTTGCAAGATCTTCATATTGACGAAAATTTGACATTCAAAAAATTGTCTAAAGGAAACAAGGAAAAAGTTCAGTTGATTTTAGTCATGAGCCGCCAAGCCAAACTGTATGTTCTGGATGAACCTATTGGAGGGGTTGACCCAGCAGCGCGGGACTACATTCTAAAGACGATTATCAACAATTACTCACCTAGCGCTTCCGTTCTCATTTCAACACATTTGATTTCAGATATTGAACCAATCCTAGATGAAATCATCTTTATTGATAATGGCAAGATTGTTCGACAAGGGAATGTAGATGATATTCGCTATGAGTCTGGTGAATCTATTGACCAGCTCTTCCGCCAAGAATTTAAGGCTTAGAACAAAGGAGATTGACTATGTTTTGGAATTTATTAAAATACGAATTTAAAAATGTGAACAAGTGGTATTTAGGATTATATGGAATCGTACTCTTTCTATCTATTAGTATTGGACTTTGGCTAAGACATTTTGCAAATGGAAGGAACTTTTTCTACAGTTTGCAGTCTTCTACTAATGAAGCAGGGAGTATGACAAGTACTTTCTTCGGTTTTACAATGCTGATTTTCTCAGGTCTCCTTGTGGCACTTGCAATTTCAACACTCTTTCTGATTATTCGTCGCTTTAAAAATAGTGTTTATGAAAGAGAAGGATATCTAACACTCACTTTACCAGTTAATGAGCATCAAATTATTCTCTCAAAATTACTCGGTGCTGTTATATGGACGATTCTTAGCACACTTGCATTATTTCTTAGCTTTGGAATCATTGTTCTTATCGTAGGGGTAGCTTCTCATACACAATTTGAAATGGGAACAGTTCTACAATTATTCGGCAAGCACTTTTGGGAAATTGCTAGTGAACTATTGAAATCACTTGGATACTATCTTGTAGCCCTTATTCCAAATATCCTATTGATTTATCTTTCTATCTCTATTGGTCAACTTTTCCAAGACCACCGCGCCGCTATAGCCTTTCTGGCCTATTTTGGAATTCAATTTGCTCTGATTATCGCTGCTAATCTATATGTTTCAGCCTTCCCGTCGCTTTCAACTTCTTTAGGTAGTGTGAGCGGAGTCATAGCCTATCTTCTTTTAGGGCTTATCTACTATGCCGGAACATATTATATCCTTAAAAACAAAGTGAATTTGCATTAGATAACACAAGCTGTAGCAATACTTAGATAAACAATAAAGTCATGAGATTCATCTTACTCATGACTTTTTTATTATGTGACTTTCAGTCCGTCTCGCGGCCTTCGGTGCGAGACAAATAAATAGTTCATCTAAAATTTAGTTTGAAAATTCATCTTTTTCTATCAGATAATCATAAATTTCCTGCACCGTTCCTAGAGCCATAAGCTCCTGCTCCTTGACTGTTTTCTTCAGTTCTTGATAAATATGGCTGTTTTCAATAGCCTTTTTTTCTGCTTTTTTGTTTACTTGCATCACTCCATCTTGAATTGTCACAAAGTCCAGCTCTTCAAATATCTGAATCATCTTGATGAGTAGAATTGGGTCAATCTTGAGATAAGCAGCTAGTTCTTTGAGCTTATAACGAATGTCAAACTCTGGAAATTGATAAATTATTTTATAGAGTTTTGCAAACTGGTCTCTCGTTCCGGAACCTGTCAGATAATAGGGCTGAGCAATCTCATTTTTAAAGTAAATTGCTTCAAAATGTCCTTGCTGAATGATTGCTTTGAGCTGATTTAGGCGTTCAGGCAAGTCATACACCACAACTGCTCTGCTCTTTTCCAAATTAGGCATTTCTTCTGAAAAACGCAGGACGGGCACATTTTCAGGCAAAGGAGCATTTTTACCTCGGATATTAAAGAGCTGAATCCCATTGACCCTAGCATCCACCAGCATAAGCTGGAGACTAGTTTGACCATTCCATTTATTGACTGACAGAGTAACTGCCAGCTCTAAGTTTTTAGTTTGGGAAAATTCTGTTGCAAGATTACCTAGACCAAAAGCTACGACTTCAAAAGCTACGTCAGCCTGGGAAATTTTCAGCTTAAGGTGAGTATTTCCCGCCCCCATGGTGCGGGCATTTTCAACCTTAAAATCTTTCAAATAAAAAACAGGCTTTTTATTGTCCATGCCAAAAGGAGCTAACTTTTCAAAGTTTTTGAGGGTCTCTAGTGTCAAATCTGGCAAGGATAATTCCTCATCCAAAAAAAGCTCATTCTTAGTAGACAAATCCAGCTTGTTGTCCTCAATATATGCTACCAAAACCTGACTGAGAGCTTCTAACTTGCTGACCTCTAGAGTCATACCAGCTGCTCCTGCATGCCCACCAAAAGCCACAAATAAATCTCGATGAGGATCTAACGCTTCAAAAATATCAACTGCTTCAATACTGCGGGCGCTGCCTTTTGCCAAATCATTTTCAATATTCAAGACAATAACTGGCTGGTGTAATTCTTCCAAAAGCTGACCTGCCACAATTCCCAAAACGCCTGGATTCCAACCTTTGCCGACTAGAACCTGAACAGATTTATTGGGATCAACCATGGTTTTTGCTCCATCATAGATCTTCTGAACAATTTCTTTGCGCTCTTCATTTTTCTGGTTAATCATCAGGGCAATGTCACGCGCTTCTTCTTCATCAAAGCCCGTCAGAAGTTCAATAGCAGGATTTGGATCATCAAGCCGACCTAGAGCATTGAGCCTAGGGGCTATCTGAAAACCAACCGTTTCTTCATCCACTTCATTTTCCTGAATACCTGCAATCTTAAAAAGCTCCTGCAAGCCGATTCGTTGAGTATTTTTCAAAATGGATAAGCCATATTTGACCAGAATGCGATTTTCATCTGTTAGGCTGACCATATCTGCTATAGTTCCAATAGCGACTAAATCTAGCAACTCTACTTGTACTTCCTCTAAAAGAGCAGTCGCTAGCTTAAAAGCTACACCGCAGCCAGCTAAATGCTTAAAAGGATAATCAGCTTCCGGATGCTCTGGGTGAATAATTGCATAAGCATCAGGAAGTACCTCTGGCATAGAATGGTGATCCGTCACAATGACATCCACTCCCATAGACTGAGCCAGTTCGATTGCTTCATGTCCTGCAACGCCATTATCCACTGTAACGATGAGTGAAATTCCCTGATTTTCAATAAAATACTTGTAGACACTGGCATTAGGACCGTAACCGTCTGTAAATCGATTGGGCAAATAGACCTGACACTCTGCTCCAAGTTGTTCTAACGCTTCTTTAACAATAGAAGCCGAAGTCATGCCATCCGCATCATAATCCCCATAAATTAAGATCTGCTCGTAGTTTTCAATTGCTTGACGAATGCGCGTCACTGCCTTATCCATATCATGCAGTTCATAAGGATCATGCAGCTGGTCCAAACTAGGTTCTAGAAAATCTCGCAGCGCTTCTTCTGTCTGGATCCCTCTCTGGTAGACCAGATTAGCTACCGAAGCCTCCAAGCCAAGTTTTTTAGCTTTTTTAATAAAACCCTCATCTGAAAAATTTGTGGCAATCTGCCAATCATATTTTGATGTAATCATGCTTTTATCTTTCTGTTGCAATATAACATCTATTATAACACGAAAAGACTAGCTTTCACTAGCCCAAACCTCCAATTTTATACACATACATTTACCTAATAGCCTTTTAACCTATATAGATCAAACCTGTGCAATTCAAATCTGACAATGCTCGAAATCCTAAAGAGTGATAAAAAGCTAAATTTTTATCTGATTGCTCTGTTGCTAGCTGAATCTGGTAAACATCTGCAAACGTCTCCAGCGTTTGTCGAACCAATTCTCGACCGATACCTTGGCGCTGATAAGACGGTAAAACTAACAAATCCTGAATGAAAACACTAGAAAATCCGTCTCCGACTGCTCGAAGGAGGACCAACTAGCTGTTCTCCATCATAGGCTGATACAGTAAATAGTGAGTGCTGAAATGCTTGTTCTAACATATCTGACCGTTCTGTATAGTTGGTCCAGCTAACAGATTGATAAAGTGGAAGTAAGTCTTCAATTGCAATTTGTCTATTTGCAAAATAACGAATCATTCTTGCCTCCTTTTTGTAGCCAAATATGCTGAAAAGCCGCAATATCTCGATAAGGAGACTGTCGGCAAACTACAAGCTCTACCTCCAGCATCTTTTCCCGCCAGTCATTAGCAGTCTTCACTGCATTGTCTTGCAGACCATAGAAAATTCGGATTCCTTGATAGTCCTGAACAGTCAGTTCAGTGTCAGCTTTTTGTAATAAGTCTGCTATTTCATAATAGGTTGCTTGCCCCATTGTATGTGATTGATAGGACTTACCTGATAATAAATCCAATGCTAAATTTGTATCATTTGCAAACACAACCGTCTGCATGATTCGCCCCACTTCATTGTGCTTGATGAGAGAAATCTGTCCGCCTTTTTTCAGCAATCTGCTAAATTCAGCTAGGTAAAGAGCTGGTTCATCCACATACTCCAGAACATTGTGGCAAATGATCAGGTCAAAACGAGCACTTGGAATTTCCTTCAACAATTCCAGACTGCCTTGTAGTTGATGATAATGAAAATTCTTCTTCCGCTCTGCAACCATCTCGTCATTTGGTTCTATGGCTGTTACCTGATTGTTTTGTGCTAAAAAATTCGCCACCAGACCAAAACCACTACCGAAATCCAGTACTTCCTTGTTTTTTATATGTGCTAGCTGAGAAAAGAGAATATCATAATAAAGCTTACCCCAAGGTTGGTTTACAAATTCCTTGTAAGCTGTCACATCCATAAAATTCTCCTACTTATAATTAAACATTTTACTAGCTAGTTTATCACCAATATTTGGAAAAAGCGTATAAAGTTTGTGGGCTGCTTTCAGAGCGAAAGGCATCGTCAGCTCCCGTTTCTTCTTTCCAAAATTATCCACAATTTGCTTAGCAACAACATCCGCTTCTAAAATATACTTATCAACTGCCTTAACATAACTACCGTCAGGGTCAGCTTTGTCAAAGAAAGCCGTCTTAATTGGTCCCGGATTAACGGTGGTCACATAGACATTGTACGGCATGAGCTCTAAGCGCAAAGCATTAGAAAAGCCAATTCCAGCAAACTTGGTAGCCGAGTAAAGACTGGATTTGGCACTGGCAATCAGCCCAGCTGTACTAACAAGATTGACAATATGCCCATGACCCGCTTGCTTCATCTGCTCTCCGAAAAGACGAGACAGATTCATCAGAGCAAACGTATTGACCTCAAACATGGCATGAATATCTTCGTTGCTAATCTTGTCAAATTCCTCAAAAATCCCGTAACCAGCATTGTTGACTAGAACATCCACCTGAGCATACTTCTGGTAAATTTCTTCAGTAAAAGCTTCTAAAGCTTTGTAATCCGTAATATCCAACTCAACGAATTCACAATGTGCATGATTTGAATAAAGTTTTGTTAATTTTTCTTGACTGCGTCCCACTAAAATCAGCTGGTCATTTGGCAACAACTTCACCATTTCCTGAGCCACACCGCCACTAGCCCCTGTAATAACGATTGTTCGCATGTGTTCTCCTTATTTTTCTTCTAAAAAATCCGTTTGGTTTTCAACCTCAAAAACAAGCGTTTTTGTATTCAATAGACTAATGCTACAATGTTTGACGTGAAATAGATTGCTTTTATTCGTCCATTCTATCTGGTTCACTAAATGATAGATAATGTTGATCACTCCACCATGTGTGACTACAATTTGTGTCTCATCTGAATCATCATTTTCCTGCAAGAAGCGTTGAAACCAAGTTTTTATCCGTTGATAAAATTCAATCGGACTTTCTCCATTTGGATAATGTTCGTCCATCGCGAGACTTCTAAAATAAAGACGAGGAAATTTTTGATCAGCTTCACTATTTAACATTCCTGCTAAATCACCATTATTCGCTTCTCGTAAGTTGCTTTCTTTTTCCAACGACAGTTGAAGTGTCTCTGCTAAAATTGTTGCAGTTGTCTCAGCTCTTTTTAAATCACTCGTAATAATTTTCGTAAAATGGTAGTCTTCTTTGTGTCGCTCTAAGTAATCCGCTAACATTTTTGCTTCCCTTTTTCCCTCAGGAAGCAAATCGAGCTGACTCCAGCCACCTCTGTGTTGATCAGAATCTTTCCCATGTCTGACAAATAATAGATTCATGAATTCCTTCCCTCTAGCTGATTCTCGCTAAAATTTTATAGTTCAACTTCTTCTAAATCCTTGACCAAGTGAACGTTTTTAAAAATGGAACTGGCATCTCTGCGCATTTGACCAATATCTTTCGATAGAAATCGTGCGCTAATATGATTGAGAAGGAGGCGCTTGACACCAGCTTCTCTAGCAACTTCTGCTGCCTGCATATTAGTAGAATGTCCGTGATTCTTGGCGATTTTTTCGTCACCTTTACCATAAGTGGACTCATGTACCAAGACGTCTGCATTAACAGCAAGCCGCACACTGGCATGCGTTTTACGCGTATCTCCCAGAATAGTAATGATCTTGCCAGGTCGCGGAGCTGAAATGTAATCTGCTGCTATAATTTTCGTCCCGTCTTCTAGCACTACGTCTTCCCCATTTTTTACCTTACCAAAGAGAGGACCAAAAGGAAGCCCCGCAGCTTTTAACTTCTCTGCATCCAAGGTTCCCTCTAAGTCTTTCTGCATAATGCGGTAACCCACACAAAAAATACTGTGGTCTAGCTTCTCGGCATAAACTGTAAATTTGTCAGTTTCCAAAATTTTCCCTAAACTTTTTTCGTCAAACTCATGAAAATGAATCCGATAAGGCAGGCGAGACCCCGACACACGCAGACTTGTCATGACAAAACTTTTGATGCCAACTGGTCCATAAATTTCAATATCAGTCTGCTCTTCATTAGCCTGAAAAGAGCGACTAGCCAAAAAACCCGGCAGACCAAAAATATGATCCCCATGCAGATGAGTAATAAAAATTTTTCTAATCTTTCTAGGACGAATCGTTGTCTCTAAAATACGATTCTGGGTTCCTTCACCGCAATCAAACATCCAAATTTCATTGATTTCATCCAATAATTTCAAAACCAGACTGGATACATTGCGAGCCTTAGACGGCTGACCTGCTCCTGTACCTAAAAATTGTAGTTGCATATTATTCTCTCTATTTTTCCTTAATATAAATCATAGCAGAGCGATTCTGCGAGCGATAGTAAAGCTGACCAGAATAGTCTTGAGCCAACTGGATTAGCTCTTCCTGATTGTACCCTTCCAGTTTCAGGCGACCATCTGCTAGCTTATAAAGATCTGTCAGAGCAGAGAGCGGCTGCTTTTGCACTACTTCTTCAGAAATAGCTGGCATCATCCGAATGACATTTTCTTCTTCATAAACCAGATAGTGAGGAAAAATCTGAGCAATTTCAAAAAGCAGATCAAACTGAATTACCTCTGGACATTCTGGAAAAATCAAACCAATCCCATCTTCGTTTTCAAAGCAGAAACCATAAGACTTACCTGAAAGATTCAGGCGGATAAAAGGTTTTTCCTCATCAAAACTAGGGTGGTCATTAAAAAGGGCTAATTCTTTACTTAATTCTAAAAAATAATCCATTGCAGCTTCCGGACTCTTTTTTTGATAGAGTTCCGAAAAATACGCATTGATAACGCTAGGCGGTGGCGTGATAAAAGTCATTTTTTGCGAATCAGACAACCTGTCCAAAACCTTTCCTAGATAAACACGGTCTAAGCTCGTAAAACCGCCATATTTAAGTGCTAAATTGATATAATCAGTCATAAAATTCTTCTAGTCTCCATTTATTCTTTTCTGCTATGTAGCCAGAAATTGTTTCACTTTCTTCCAGATATTCTCTCTTATCAATGATTGCTAGGCTTTCTAATTCATGTAACTTATAAGCCTTGCTAGGGCTAACCTTGATCCAAAAAGGGACAAAGAGTTCTCTCATCTTATTCAGCAGGGCCTCCTGCAAGACTGCTCTGCTATTTTCCTTTTTCGCCGAAATCAGGACATAAGGGGTTATCGTTGGAGTAAAGTTCTCTGCCTTGTCGGCTTTATTATAGAGGGTCAAACGCGGAATGTCTAGCATATCCAAGTCCTTCATAATCGCCAAGACCGTTTTTTCATGTTCTTCGTGATTAGGGTCACTGGCGTCAATCACATGAACCAAAAGATCCACATTTTTGCTCTCTTCTAGAGTAGACTTGAAGCTAGATACCAATTCCGTCGGCAAATCCTGAATAAAACCGACCGTATCCGTCAGTGTCACATTGAGTCTGCCTGTCAGATTGACACTTTTGGTTGTCGCATCCAAAGTAGCAAAAAGTTCGTCCGCCTCATATTGGCTCTTGTTCGTCAAGGCATTCATAATGGTAGACTTTCCAGCATTAGTGTAGCCAATCAGACCGATTTTAAAAACACTGGCGTCCAGACGTTTCTCTCGCACAGTTGCGCGGTTTTTCTCTACAATTTTGAGTTGGCGCTCAATATCATGAATCTGATTGCGAACACTACGACGATTGAGTTCCAACTGACTTTCACCTGGACCGCGGGAACCAATTCCCCCAGCCTGACGGCTAAGCATAATCCCCTGCCCGACCAAGCGAGGCAAGAGATATTTGAGTTGAGCCAAGTGAACTTGAAGTTTTCCTTCATGACTTCTAGCTCGCATAGCAAAAATATCCAAAATTAATTGCATGCGATCAATAACCTTGACCCCTAAAATTTCTTCCAAATTGATATTCTGGCGAGGTGTCAGACGATTATTGACAATGATAGTTGAAATCTCATCTGCTTCTACCATATGTTTGATTTCTTCTAATTTTCCAGCACCAACAAAAGTCTTGCTGTCATACTTCTCTCGTTTCTGAGTGTAAGAGGAAACCACCTGAGCGCCAGCAGTCTTGGCTAAACTGGCTAATTCTTCCATAGACATAGAGAAGTTTTCTATTCCCTGCAATTCTACTCCGATGAGGATCACTCGTTCCTGCTGTTTTTCTGTTTCAATCATTCAAAAATTCCTCTATATCCTGCATAATCCGCTCTTTGACATTCGGCTCTGAAACCTGATAAAAAGTAGCATTCATGCGATTTCTGAACCAAGTTAGCTGACGTTTAGCAAAGCGGCGAGTATTTTGTTTAAGTTTATTGATAGCTTCCTCTAAGGTCAACTCCCCAGCAAAGTAGGGGAAAAGTTCCTTGTAGCCAATTCCTTTGCTGGATTGGACATGTGGATAGTTGTCATAAAGCCACTTTGCCTCTTCTAAAAGGCCAGCCTTCAGCATTAGATCTACTCGCTGATTGATACGCTCATAGAGAACTTCTCGGTCATCGTCCAGACAAATCAGCAGGGCTTCATAGTCAGGCTGTTTGTTTTCAAGTTCATTCCCCAAATGAGCAATTTCCAGCGCTCGCATAGCCCGCCTGCGGTTAATCTGGGGAATTTCCAATCCCAGCTCTGCTATTTTGCCAAATAATTCCTCATCAGCCAAGGTATCTAGTTCAGCTCGATAGGCTAAAATATCCTCATGAGAAGCTGACCCCCCCAGATGATAGCCCTCCAGCAAACTTTGAATGTAAAGCCCCGTTCCGCCTGCAATAATCGGCAGTTTTCCTTTTGCTACAATCATCTCAACAGCAGCCTCGGCTTCTTTTACAAAGTCAAAGGCCGAATAAAACTCGGTCACTTCCCGAACATCTATCAAATAATGAGGAATCCCCTCCTGCTCATCTGGAGTGACTTTAGCCGTTCCGATGTTCAGTTTTCTATACACTTGCTGACTATCACCGCTAATAATCTCCCCGTTGAAACGTTTTGCGAGGTCTATACTGAGAGCTGTTTTTCCGACAGCAGTTGGTCCTACAATTACAATTATCTTGGTTTTCATCTTTTCCCTTGAAAAAAATTTAATTTTTCGTTACTATATATTATAACATAAATAAAGTTCAGAAAAGGAGAAATCTCATGGCTAAAGGATTTGTTAAAGGTGTTGTAACTGGCGTAGCTGGTACTGTTGCTGCCGTTGCAGGTGCAGTTTATACATTCAAGAAAAAAGTGATTGAACCTGAAGAAAAGAAAGCAGCTTTCATCGAAGAAAACCGTAAAAAAGCAGCTCGCAAACGTGTATCACATTAAAAATCATTCATTTCATATAAAAACTCCAATAGATAACTCACTAGAAAAATGAGTATCTGTTGGAGTTTTTTTGTAAAACATTTTTCTCATACTACAACGGTCAGTTTTTTATTCATACCGCAAGGATTCAATCGGATCCAATTTAGAAGCCTTATTAGCTGGCAAAATACCGAAAACAATCCCGATAGTTGCAGAAAAGAGCACACTTCCGACAGCAGATACCGTCGTAATGGTTGGAGGAGCTCCGAAAAATGCATCCAAACTATGACCGATAGATGCCACGATAAGAGCTGCTAAAGCAAGCCCAATCAAACCGCCAATCGCTGTCAACACCATTGACTCAATGACAAATTGCATCAAGATATTGCCACGGGTTGCTCCAAGGGCTTTTCGAAGACCGATTTCACGGGTTCGTTCTGTCACTGATACAAGCATAATATTCATAACACCAATACCACCAACGAGAAGTGCTATCCCGGCAATCGCTCCAAAAACCACTTGCACAATGGCAACCTGACTTTGGATAGCAGCCAATTGACTGGCTTGATCAAACATCTGGTACTCGCCTTCTCTCACACCAGACAATTTTGTCATCAAGCGCGCAGCTGCACTTCCGTCTTTCAACACATCATCTAATTTTTTAACATGTACCACGACATTCATAATCTCAGCAACATTGTATTCAGCTGCTAACTGAGTGTTAGCCATTAATAAATTTCCGTTGTTCATATTGGCTAAGCGATTTCGCGTTTCATTCGGATCTTTATAAACCCCAATCACACGGTAATTATTAGATCCCAGCTGGACAATCTGATTGAGCGCCTTATCTGCACCTCCAAAAAGAATATCAGCTAGTTTCGTATCCAGTAATACAACTCTTGCAAATGTTTGATAATCATTTGATTTCAATGTCCGTCCTGCAACGATTTGGTATTTCTTTACCGTAAAGTAAGTGGAATTGATACCCGTTATAGGAATATTATCCGCCTTCTTCTTACCATAATTTACTGTAGCGGTTGTGTTATTTGTAACATAATAATTGTCAATTCCGTTAATATCATTAACCGCTTGCTTGACCCAAACTTCTTGGATTTGAGGCTCTTCTTCTGTCGAAACTGTCTCATCACCATTTCCACTTTCAGCATCATCACGCATCTCTTGATACGTCATAACACCGTCACCGTTTTTACTTCTCTTGTGTGAGTAAAATAAGGAAACATCTTGCTGGGCACCACCTAGAACATCTGTGAAAGCATTTGACATACCACTTCCTAGAGCCACAATAACCACAACAGACATAACACCAATGATAATGCCCAACATCGTTAAGAAAGAGCGCATTTTATGCCCCATAATGGAGTTGATTGCAAATTTCCAATTCTGCATCATGCTTCTCCTTTCTTACTGTCTGACGAGATGACACCGTCTCGAATAACGATTTGTCGTTTTGCAAAGGCTGCAATCTCAAGCTCATGAGTGACCATGATAATGGTTTTTCCTTCACGATTTAACTCCGTCAGCAATTCCATAATTTGCTCACCCGTCTTGGTATCCAAGGCTCCCGTCGGCTCATCTGCTAAGATAATGGAGGGATGATTGACCAAGGCACGCGCAATAGCCACTCGTTGCTTTTGACCACCAGAAAGTTCTGACGGCAAATGGTACATCCGCTTTTCCAACTCAACTTTTTTAAGATATTGCTCTGCTAAAGCTTTCCGTTTGGATTGAGAAACCCCTGCATAAATCAAAGGAAGTTCTACATTTTGAAGAGCATTTAATTTTGACAAGAGGAAGAATTGTTGGAAAACGAAGCCAATCTGCTGATTACGCACTTTGGCTAGCTTTTTCTCACTGAGCTTGGCAACTTCTTCACCTTCCAAGTAATATTCGCCACTCGTTGGGCGATCCAGCATACCAATGATATTCATCAAGGTTGACTTTCCTGAGCCAGAAGGCCCCATAATCGCAACAAATTCACCTTCTTCAACTTCTAAATGAACATCTTTCAAAACTTGAAGCTCCTGATCTCCATTGCGATAACTTTTGCTAACATTTTTTAAATCAATGAGTTTCTTCATACGATTTCACCTCTTGACCGTCTTTCAAGCTATCTGTTGGATTGGTGATAACTTTACTATCTTTTGTCAAACCAGATGAGATTTCTTGATTTTTAGCATCTGCATTTCCTAGTGTCACTTGCACTTTTTTTGCAGTTCCTTTTTCTAATGTCCAAACATAGTTTTTATTGTTTTCAGAAACAACGCTGCTGACCGGCACTAGAATCCCTCTTGTATTGTTTTTTACTTCAACATTGACGGAAAATCCTTGCTTCAAATCACCAATTTCACTTGTAATATCTACTGTATAGGGGTATTTTGCTCCTGAATTTGCAGTGCCTGCACCAGCTGCCGCTGCATTTTGACTGTCTTTTGGATAATTTGAGATATAGCTGATTTTCCCAGTCCATTTCTTATCTGGATAGACCTTGGACGTAATCGTCACTTCTTGCCCAACTGAAAGATTTGCTAGATTATACTCTGATAGCTCTCCCTTTACTTGAAGGTTGCCGTTATTGACAATATGAACGAGTGTTTGATTAGTACCTGTCGTAGACTTAGAAACATCACGATTGACTTCTACTACAGTTCCATTATTTGTACTGGTGACAGTCGTTGCATCTAGTAATGCCTGTGCTTTATTGACATTGTCCACAGCATCTGCGCGACTGTCCTGCAAATCGTTTAATTGAGAATCCACCGAACGTTGTGCAGACGCAGTTGTTTTATTATCTGTAGCCGCATCACCCGTCACATCAACAGTTGTTCCATACGTTTTCAAATCATAAATTTGGCGATCAATCTTGTTTAAAGCACGAACAGCAGTATCATATGTAGCTTGTGCTTCAACACTCTTGTATTGAACTAAGGCTTGTCCGGCTGTAACTTGATCTCCAACATTTACAAGAACATTATCCAAATCGCCCTTTGTCCCGTCATAGTAGACATATTGCTCATTGTTAGCCGCAACATTTCCTGACAGCAAAGCAGATGAAGCAACTGACCCTTCTTTTGCTTTCTGCACTTGAATCGTTTCTTCTTTATCTTTATCAGCAGTACTATTACCATTAAACAATAACATCGTACCTATCGCTCCTAAAACGACAACCACAGTTACACCAATCAAGCTGTACAACTGCCACTTTTTCAATTTTTTCATCTCTTTCTCCTCCTGATGAAAACGGTCTATTTTTTATATTATAACACATACGATTAAAAATAAAATAGCATCTATAAGAAATCCTTTACTCTTTTAACATCCGTCTACCTTCTTTCTAGTTATTTCATATTGTATTAAATATATAATACAATAATACAATTGAATAATCAAGCCTTTTATCAATTTTTGTAGCAGATTTTTGCAATCATTTTCCAAAAACGTTACAATGATTTCATACTATAGATAAAAGGAGACTCGTATGAGAATATTTGACATCATTGCTATTGGGGGCGGTAGCGGAGGAATTGCAACCATGAATCGTGCTGGAGAACACGGTGCAAAAGCTGCCGTTATTGAAGAAAAGAAATTAGGAGGCACCTGTGTCAACGTCGGCTGTGTTCCTAAAAAAATCATGTGGTATGGTGCCCAAATCGCTGAAGCCATTCAAGATTACGGACCAGACTATGGTTTTATTTCGGATAATCAGCAGTTTGATTTTAAGATGCTTCGGAAAAATCGCGAAGCCTATATTGATCGTGCCCGCAATTCTTACAATAATAGTTTCAATAGAAATGGCGTCGAGCTGATTGAAGGTCGCGCTAAATTCATAGACCGTCATACGGTTGAAGTCAACGGCGAGCTTATCCAAGCCAAGCACATTGTCATCGCAACTGGTGCTCACCCTCATATTCCAGCAGTATCCGGAGCAGAATTCGGTGAAACCTCTGACGATGTTTTTGCATGGGAAGAACTCCCTCAATCCGTTGCCATTCTTGGTGCCGGCTATATTGCAGTTGAACTAGCTGGACTTCTTCATGCTCTGGGTGTAAAAACAGACCTTTTCGTTCGTCGAGATCGTCCTCTCCGCAACTTTGATTCTTATATCATTGATGGTCTTGTGGAAGAAATGAAGAAATCAGGTCCTACTCTACATACTCACAAAATACCAGAAAAGCTTGAAAAACTTGAAAACGGATCGATTCGCATTACCTTTGAGGACGGAACGAGCCACACCGCTCAACACGTCATCTGGGCAACTGGGCGAACTGCAAACACCAAAGGGTTGAATTTAGAGGCGGCTGGTGTTACCCTAAATTCTCGTGGCTTTATAGCAGTTGACGAATTTCAAAATACAGCAACACCGGGGATTTATGCTCTAGGAGATGTTACAGGCGAAAAAGAATTAACCCCTGTTGCTATCAAAGCAGGTCGTACCTTAGCCGAGCGCTTATTTAATGGAAAAACTGAAGCTAAAATGGATTATTCTAACATTCCAACTGTTGTCTTCTCTCATCCAGCGATTGGAACCGTTGGCTTGACTGAAGAACAGGCAATCCAACAATATGGAGCAGAAAATCTCCATATTTATACCTCTAGTTTCACCTCCATGTATTCAGCTGTCACCCAACACCGACAACAAGCTAAGTTCAAGCTCATTACAACTGGGCCAGATGAGAAAGTCATCGGTCTCCACGCTATTGGCTATGGTGTTGATGAAATGATTCAAGGTTTTGCCGTTGCTATTAAAATGGGAGCTACCAAAGCAGATTTTGATGCGACTGTCGCCATTCACCCAACCGGTTCAGAAGAGTTTGTCACCATGCGCTGAGCGTCATGAATATCTTACTCCCCGAATTTTTCCAACTTTATCTCAATAGTCAGAATTGCAACCAGCGCTTCTGACTATTTTAGTTTACACGATAACTTCTTCTCATTCCATAACTTATTCTTTCATTTTATCCGCTAGGAAGTGGGACTCTTCCGGTCTTGAAAAACGAATGAAGAGCTCAATCACCTACTGCGTTATTCGTTTATTACTAAATCTGATAGAAGCTGGGACACTTTTTGCCTAGCCTCTCCTTTTTCCTGTGATTTTTTAGTTGATAAAGATGCAAATTTTGTTATGATAATCTCAAAGCTATTTTACGAGGAGGTGCTTTTATACAAAAAACTAAAACAATTCTTGTAACTGTCCTACTTATTTTCTTAAATGTCTTTGGACTAATTGCATTTTTGATATTATTCTTTCGCAGTAAAAATAAAAGAAAAGCAATATCGCGGAAAAAGTAACCATTTTGACAAAAAGGTAAATTCAGTCTTTCACCTTTTTATTTAACCCTTGACATTTTTTTTATTTATTTTATAATAGTTACCATGTTATAAAACAAAGGGTTACAATTATGAAAAAATCATTTACACTCATTTTGCCAGCAATTGGCGCAGCTTTGATAGCCGTTTTTGCTCAAATTACCATTCCTATCGGTCCGGTACCTTTTGCTCTGCAAAATATGGCAATTGGCTTAGTGGCTACTATTTTTCATCGAAAAGAAGCTCTATTAGCAGTCGCTCTTTATCTTCTCTTAGGCGCTATCGGTCTGCCTGTCTTTGCAGGAGGAAACGGTGGATTTCAAGCACTTGTTGGTCCAAATGCAGGTTATCTCTGGTTTTATTTGTTCTACGCCCTAGTAACAGCTAGTCTAACTTCCAAAAATAGTAGCTTTTTGACGATATTCTTAGCCAATCTACTCGGAGATGCTTTTGTTTTTGTCGGTGGTGTACTTGGTTTAATGTTATTAGCAAGATTTAGCTTAGATAAAGCTATCACTGTTGGAATTATTCCTTTTATCCTACCAGATTTCATAAAACTCATCGTAATTAGTCTTGTTACTATTCCTATTTTTAAAAATTTAAAAAACCATCCTTACTTTAAGCTAATAAAATAAATATTGTACAAACAGTCTTAAAACTCGCTCATAGCATTATTTTTATATGACTCAAAAACTTTTTGCATTTTGTTCTTAACAAAAATGACTGATAGTCATATAATATTTTATATAAAAATGACCGGTGGTCACAAAAGGAGTTCACTATGCCTATTAGAAAAGCAATCCCAAGCGATATTCCAGTACTCAATCATCTTTTAGAGCAAGTCTTGCTTGTTCATCATAAAGTTCGACCAGATATTTTCAAAGAGAGTGGTCGCAAATTCAACGATGAAGAGTTGAAAACACTGATGTCTCAGGAAAATACACCAATCTTTGTCTTTGAAAATGAAGAAGGAAAAATCTTAGGTCATCTCTTTTGCATCATTAAAGAACCACAAAGTCTCGCACAAACACCTATCAAAACGCTTTTTATTGAAGAACTTTGCGTTGATGAAAATGCTCGTGGTCAAAAAATTGGTGAGCAGCTCTGCCATTTTGCAGAAGAACTTGCCCAAGAAATTGACTGTTACAACTTAACCCTTGATGTATGGAATGATAATGTCGCTGCCTTGCGCTTTTATGAACGTTTAGCTCTAAAGCCCCAACAAACAATCATGGAAAAAATTTTAAAGAAATAGGAAAAGTGCATGAGTAAGAGAGAAAACAACTGCAATACGAAAAACGGTTTAAGCCGTTTTTTTATACTCAATTCCAGCCGATTTTATGATAAAATTCCCTCTAAATTTACAATAATTTCCCTTAATTGTTTTTCGAGAATTTCGGGTCTAGCAGTAATGCTCATTAGTAAAGTATTTAAAGATTGCTCAAATTGATTAGGAAGAAGGTTCGCATGCGCTGCTGCATATGATATCATTCTCTTCTCGCCGGGGTGGGTCAATTCATTAACTGCGAAAATGATGTCAAAATAGGATTCTAAAAAGGCCGCTATACGATGATTGACACTGACAAAGTCTTTTCGTTTTGCTGCTTTTAAAATCTGCGTATCATAGGATGGCAAATGCTCGGTTAACAAACTAAAATTTCGTGAAATGATGTTGTCTTTTAATTTCGGAGGAAAAGGAACGTCAAACCGTTTTTTCAATTTTCCGAACTCTCCGTTAGCATCATAAAGAATCTTGCAGGTTTTTAAATTGTGCCAAAAGCAGGTGGTGTAGCCATTTCCTGCTTGGTATTTTTCGACAACATTTTCAATATCTTGCGCAAAATCGCGAATGTTTCGATAAAGAATATCAATATCAATACCATTATTTAAGGTACAGTCATCTTCCAATTCCCAAAATTGATTGCTTATTTCCATATAAGAACAATATTGGGTCAAAATCAACTTCCGACTGTCTTCATCTGGAATGCTCGTGCAGTAAATATATAAATCATAGTCCGAAGTCTCATCATAAGTTTCTCCGCTACGAGATCCGCCTAAAGCAATCGCTGTCACTTCTGGTAAATTGGAAAATGCTTTCCAAAGTTGTGTAAAAACTGTCATTTTCTCCTCCGATATAAAACTTTTCCTTATTATACATTATATTGCTACAAGAAAAAACTCCTAAACTTCAATTTAGGAACTTTTCACGTCTTATCGCACTTCTGCACCAAGCGTTTCTTCAAGAGACTTTTGGATTTTTTCCATATAGCGAGCTACTTCCTCATCTTCTAGCGTACCCTCTGGATTTTGGAAAGTCAAAGTGTAAGCCATGGACTTCATACCAAGCCCAAGTTTTTCACCTGAGAAGACATCAAACAATTTAATATCTGTCAAACGCTTCACACGAGCAGCTTCAATAGCTTCAACGACTTCTTTGTGACTGATTTCTGCTTTAAGAAGCAAAGCAATATCACGTGTTACAGCTGGGAATTTAGTAACTTCTACAAATGGTTTTGCTGGTTGAATTGCTTGTTCAACCGCTGTCAAGCTGACTTCTGCTACATAAGTTTCTGGAATATTATAGGCTTTAGCAACTACTGGATGAACTTGACCGACAAAACCAATGACTTGTCCGTCTAGTGAAATAGTCGCTGTACGACCTGGATGCATACTAGTGAATGCTTGTGTCGCTGTGTATTCTACGTTTAGACCCAGACGGTCCAAAAGTGCTTCTAAAATTCCTTTTGCATAAAAGAAATCAACTGGTACAGCCGGAGTTTGAAAATCCTTTTCAGTAACCAAACCTGTCAAAGCAAAGGCAAAGCTGTTAATTTCAGTCGGCAATTCTTCCTGTGGATTCCTCGTTTGCTCGAAGACTTTTCCGATTTCATACAGAGCCAAGTCCTTATTTTTACGTGCTACATTATAGGCAACGGTATCCAAAATGCCAGCTACCATATTTTGACGAAGGACACTACGATCTACTGTCATAGGCCACATTAACTCTGTCAAGTTACTTGGGTTGGTGCTGAATTGCACAGCTTTTTCAGGAGTGGTCAAAGCATAGGTGATAACTTCTGTCAGACCAGCACCTTCTGCTACTGTGCGAACCTTGCGGCGGAGTTTTTGGGTTTCTGTCAATTCACCAGCTGTCCCGTCACCTTTTGGAAGAGTTGCTGGTAATTTATCATAACCATAGATACGCGCAATCTCCTCATAAAGGTCTGCTTCAATGTGAATGTCCCAACGACGGCGTGGTACGCTGACTGTGAATTTCTCTGCATTGCCAGTAAGACCAAAACCAAGACGGCGGAAAACATCTTCAATATCTGTATAAGTTAATTCCGTTCCAAGTACACGATTGACATCTGCCAATGTTGAAACAACTTCAACATCTGATGTGTCCACTTGACCTGCTGAGACGATACCGGCTTGTACTGTTGCACCTGCAAGATCTGCAATCATACTAGCCGCAGCATCTAGAGCTTCTGTTACTGTCGCTAGGTTAATTCCTTTTTCAAAACGAGAAGATGATTCTGAACGAAGATTGAGACGCCCGCTTGTCTTACGAATAGAAGTTCCGTCAAAAACTGCTGCTTCAAGCACTACACGCCTTGATTGAGGAGAAATTTCCGTTGCAGCTCCACCCATGACACCAGCAAGAGCGACTGGCTTATCTGCTACTGCAATCACAAGATCGCTCGTTTCTAATTCGCGCTCTTCATCATCAAGAGTTACTAATTTTTCACCCGTATGCGCTTCGCGCACCACAATTTGATTGCCCTTAAAAGTATCTAAATCAAAGGCGTGCATTGGTTGACCAAAGTAAAGCAAAATATAATTTGTCACATCTACTACATTATTGATAGGACGAATTCCTGCATTCATCAGCAGATTTTGAAGCCATTGCGGACTTGGAGCAATGGTTACATTTTCCAAAATACGTGCTGCATAAAAAGGCGCCTTGTCCGTTTCAATCGCAACAGAGAGTTGTTCTGCAGCTTGCTCTTGTGCTTCTAACAACGGAAAATCTTTAAAATGAACTGACTTGTCGTAGATAGCTGCTACCTCATACGCTACTCCACGCATTGAAAGCGCATCTGCACGGTTCGGTGTGATAGAAAGCTCAATAATTTCATCATCTAGGTCAAGGTAAGGAAAAACAGAATCCCCCGGCACAGCTTCTTCTGGCAGGATTTGAATGCCATCGGAAAATTCTTTTGGAACAACCGAGTCTGAAATGCCTAATTCTCCAAGAGAACAAATCATTCCAAGGGATTCTAAACCACGGATTTTTCCTTTTTTAATCTTATAATTATTTGCAATACGAGCTCCTGGAAGAGCTACCATAACCTTGATTCCTGCTCGTATATTTGGAGCGCCGCAAACGATTTGTCGAAGCGCTTCTTCTCCAACATTCACTTGACAGACATGGAGATGTGTTTCAGCTACATCTTCACAGCTGACTACTTCACCAACTACAATTTTTGACAATCCCTCAGCAGGAGAGCTGACCCCTTCTACTTCAATCCCTGTCGTTGACATTTTTTCAGCTAATTCTTCACTCAGAACAGTTACGTCAACTAGTTCTTTTAACCATTTATAACTTACTAGCATAATTCATCTATATGAGTGCATAGAAATCTTTGAGAACTATTGTTTCTGCTCAAAAATTTTGCCTCATATTACTTCCTTTCTTTTTGAGGCTGGGACAAGTACCCAAGCCAAGTGCTTTTTCGCTTAATTTAATTCTTTCCGAATGAGCCAGTCAATATCAACCGTTTCACCAGTCGCATATTCATGCTCACTAAAACGTTCAAAACCATATTTAAAGTAAAAGTTTTGCGCTTTGAAATTCTTTTCCCAAACACCTAACCAAATCCACGAAAACTTTCGTTTAGTAGCTTCTTGCATGACAAAATTAAACATTTCCTTGCCAAAGCCCTGTCCTTGATAAGGTTTCAAAACATAAATCCGATGAACCTCAAAAGCATTCTCCATTAAGTATTCTGCCTCTACGGGCTCAGTCTGTGCTTGCCCCCAGTTAAATTTGAGAAAGCCAACAATCTTTTCTTTCTCATCTAGTGCAAAATAGGTCTCCGACTCTATTTGCGCCAAATCCTTCTGAATCTGCTCAAGGGAGAGTTCATGAGTAAAATAATCTTGCATATCTTCCACTTTAATATAAGGGCCGAAAGTTTCTTGATAAGTTTTCACTTCCAGTTCTCGTAGAACTTCAACCTGTCCTTCTTTTACTTTTACTAACATAGCATTTATTTAAATTGTTCTGAAAAACGAACATCACCTTGATAGAAGCCACGAATATCATTGATACCGTAGCGCAGCATAGCCACCCGTTCTTGACCCAGTCCAAAAGCAAAGCCAGAATAAACATCAGCATCAATGCCACTCATTTCAAGGACACGAGGGTGCACCATTCCAGCTCCCATAATTTCAATCCAGCCAGTCTTTTTGCAAACATTGCACCCTTGACCACCGCATTTGAAGCAGGAAACATCCACTTCAACAGACGGCTCTGTAAATGGGAAATAAGACGGACGCAGACGAATACTGCGGTCTTCTCCAAACATTTTTTGCACAATGAGCTGCAATGTTCCTTGAAGGTCTGCCATAGAAATATTTTTCCCGACAACCAAACCTTCAATTTGATGAAATTGATGAGAATGCGTCGCATCATCCGTATCCCGTCGGAACACACGCCCTGGCGAAATCATTTTCAAAGGTCCTTTAGAAAAATCATGTGCATCCATCGCTCGAGCTTGAACCGGACTAGTGTGAGTCCGCAGTAAAATTTCTTCTGTAATATAGAAAGTATCCTGCATATCACGCGCTGGGTGGTCTTTTGGTAAATTCATCCGCTCAAAGTTGTAATAGTCTGTTTCGACTTCAAAACCATCTACAACTTGATAACCCATCCCAATAAAAATATCTTCAATTTCTTCACTTGTCTGGCTAAGAACATGACGATTCCCAGCAGGAATTTTCCGACCAGGAAGGGTGACATCTACAGACTCACTCGCCAACTGATTGGCAACTTTTTGCTCTTCCAGTAACTTTGACGATTCTTCAAAAGCAGCGGTCAACACATCTCGCGCTTCATTGACATGCTTCCCAATAATCGGACGCATATCAGCAGAGACGTCTTTCATGCCCTTTAAAATCTCTGTTAAAGAGCCTTTTTTCCCAAGAACAGAAACTCGTAGATTCTGCATTTCTTTTTCATTTTCAGTCGAGATTTTTTTCAACGACGCCAGCGTTTCTTCTCTAAGCTTATTTAATTGTTCTTCAATGGTTGACATATAATTCCTCCAAATATAAAAACCGCATGCCAAACTCCATAAGCGGAGCGTTGACACGCGGTACCATCCGTTTTCATCTGGTTTTCCAGACCTTAATTCTAAATCCCTTTGCAAGTGAATTCACCTAGATTCCATCTAAAGAGCTCTCAGTCTCTGGCTCTTCTCCCTGTCAAACTTCCCCTAAGCTACTAGTCTTGCGGATTCTTATTTAATTAATTGGTATTATACCAAATTTTATAGGACTTGTAAATAGACCTTGTTTAAAAAGGTAATCGTACTCAACATACATTACAGGCAGCAGTCGATTCTATACTAGCTCGCTCAAGTATTCGTAGCGCTCATATTTCTCCAAAAGTAAATCGTTTTTACCATCCAGTTCTTTTTGAAGTTCAGCGAGTCGACTGAAGTCCGAAGCATATTCCTGCATTTCCCGCTCAATAGCTACAATTTCCTCCTCAAGCTTCTCTATATCTCCCTCAATAGACTCCCACTCCTGTTTTTCAAAGTAGCTTAAACGCTTCTTTTCCTCTCGCACTTTAGCTACTTTTTCCTTTTCAGGTTGTTGGGAAATGGCAGATCTCTCTAGCTCAAACGCCTTTTCATCCAGATAATCAGTATAATTACCGAAATATTCTCTGATAGTTCCCTCTTCAAAGGCTAAAATCTTATCTGCTACTTTATCAAGGAAATACCGATCGTGACTAACAGTCATAACTGGGCCGGCAAAGCTTTGCAAAAAATTTTCCAGCACCGTTAATGTCGCAATATCTAAGTCATTAGTCGGCTCATCCAACAGCAAAACATTCGGCTTTTCCAACAATAACTTGAGAAGGTAAAGCCGTTTTTTCTCTCCTCCGGACAATTTTTCAATCAAAGTTCCATGAGTGGAGCGAGGAAAGAGAAATTGTTCTAGCAGTTCAGCAATAGATGTCGTCCCCACCGATGTCTTAACTTCTTCTGCGACTTCCTGCAAGAAATTAATAACGCGTTTGGATTCGTCCAACCCTTCAATTTGCTGTGAGAAATAAGCCACACGAACCGTCTCACCAATGATCAATTGACCAGATTGAGGTGCTAATTTCCCAGCAATTAGATTGAGCAAGGTAGATTTTCCAACACCATTATCCCCCACAATCCCAATCCGATCTTTATTTTGAACTAACAAATTGAAATGAGAAAGAATCTTCTTGTCACCATAAGCAAAGTCCACATCTTTAAATTCAATCACTTTCTTCCCAATACGACTGGTCTCGAAATTCATTTCTAAGTCTGTCTGAGTTGCTTGATCAGATAAATCCTTTTTCAAATCTTGAAAACGATTGATTCGAGCTTGTTGCTTGGTTGCTCTAGCCTGTGGTTGGCGACGCATCCAGGATAATTCCTGTTTATAAAGCTGCTGTTTTTTATGGAGAAGGGCAGCATCTCGTTCGTCTTGTTCCGCCTTCAAACGGACGTAATCTTGATAATTTCCTTGATATTCAAGTAAATCCCCGTTGTCCAATTCAAAAATTCGTGTCGAAACATGGTCTAGAAAATAGCGGTCATGAGTAATGAAAAGAACCGTTTTTTTGGAATTCTTCAAAAAATTCGTCAGCCATTCGATACTATCAATATCCAAATGGTTGGTCGGCTCATCAAGGAGCAATAAGTCATCGTCTCCTAACAAGACTTGCGCCAATTGCACTCGGCGTCGCAAACCACCTGACAGGTCGCCGACCTTAGCAGATAAGTCATTTAAACCCAGTTTAGACAAAACAGTCTTAACTTGACTTTCAATTTCCCATGCTTGAAGAGCATCCATTTCAGCCATAATCTTCTCTAAACGAGATTGATTGCTTTCATCATAGTTAGACAGCAATAGCTCATACTCACGAATAAGCTGCATTTCTCGCAGATTGCTAGATAAAACCGTATCTAGCACTGTTTTATCGTCATCAAAGTGCGGTTCTTGAGTTAAGTAACCGATTTTATAGTCTGAATGAGCAGAAAAGGGATTGACATCCCCATCAAATCCAGATTTTCCAGACAGAACATTCAAAAGGGTCGTTTTTCCAGTTCCATTAACCCCAATCAAGCCAATCCGATCCAAACCATGAATAATAAAGGAAATATTTTTAAAAACAGTCTTATCTCCCACCGTTTTAGTCAACTTTTCAACAATAAAGTCACTCATCTTCTCTCCTCTACAAAAGCTAAAATAGCCTCCAGACGGTTGTCCAAGGTACCATTCACAATAGCTGTCTCAATCTCAGTCAAGAGCTGTCCTAAAGCAGGACTCGGCTTAAAGCCAAATTCTTTGATTAACAGACCACCATTGACGACAATTTCATGTTTATCATGAATCGTTAGTGAATCATAAGTAGAATGAATCTTTTCAAAATCAACAGCTAATCCCTGTGCTTGACGAATTTCTTCTGCTTGCATCATCAGGTCCAGTTCAAAACGATAGCATTCTTCCTTATTCAGAAAATGCCTTTGGCGAATATTATAAATCGTGACAATTTGCTCTACGCGCTTTTGAAATTCATTTGAAGTTTTCCAATGCTTGAGGAATTTTTTAACATTTTTTACTTGAAGAGTCATTAAAAGAGTAGCCCAAGCTTGCTCTGAACTCGTAAATTGAAAATCTGCTTTAACATCAAACATCTTTTCCAACTGAGATTGGCTGCTGCGCATGTCAGGCAAATAGTCTGTTGCACCACTGGCAAGCAGACTTTTCAATCCTTTACGCCAATAAGACGCTGTCAGTAGTTTGTCAAATTCAATGAAAGTCCGCTCTACAGAAATTTTTTCTAATAGTGGTGCACACAGTTTCATAGCCTGAAATGTATCTGTGTCCAAATCAAACCCTAAAGCTGCCTGAAAACGAAATCCTCGCATAATGCGCAAGGCGTCTTCGTTGAAACGTTCCGAAGGTATTCCTACAGCACGTAAAATCTGATTTTCTAAATCAGCTAACCCTTCAAATAAATCAATCACATTCCTTGCTTCATCCAAAGCCAAAGCATTGATCGTGAAATCGCGCCGTTTTAAATCTTCTTTTAGAGAACGAACAAACGTGACATGGCTAGGTCTGCGATAGTCTACATAGATATCCTCTGTCCGAAAAGTCGTCACTTCATATTCATGATTGTCCTCTAAGACTAAAACTGTCCCATGCTCAATTCCGACATCAATCGTTCGCTCAAAAATACGTTTGGTTTCTTCTGGATAACTAGAACTTGCAATATCCACATCATGAATCGGTCGATTCAATAAAGCATCGCGGACTGAACCACCGACAAAGTACGCCTCAAAACCGGCATTCTTAATCTTCTTTAATACTGGTAAAGCCTCCTGAAATTCAGAAGGCAGATTTTTTAATCTCATAACAAATATTCCAATCCGTAGACAAGCTCTTTTTTCTTGACCACTTCCTTAATACCTAAATTCACCCCCGTCATGAAAGACTTACGATCGTACGAATCATGACGAAGTGTCAGTCCTTCACCTTGACCGCCAAAGATGACTTCTTGATGAGCCACCAATCCTGGTAAACGAACCGAATGAATGCGCATGCCGTCCATTTCTGCACCACGTGCTCCTGCCAATATTTCTTTTTCGTCCATTGCACCTTGATGCTTCTTGGGGCGAACCTTGCTGATCAATTCAGCTGTTTTAATCGCTGTGCCGCTCGGCGCATCCTTTTTCTGATCATGATGTAATTCAATGATTTCCACATCTGGAAAATATTTAGCTGCCTGCGTTGCAAATTGCATCAAAAGAACCGCTCCCACAGCAAAATTAGGAGCAATCAAGCCTCCTAGCTCTTTTTGCCGAGAAAACTCAACTAACTCTTTGATTTCATCTGATGTAAATCCAGTCGTTCCGACCACAGGTGCAAAACCATGCTCTAATGCAAAACGAGTATTTTCATACGCTACTTTAGGAGTTGTAAAATCAACCCACACATCCGCTTCTACACCACTCAAATCTTCTTTCTGATTAAAAACGGGAACACCAGCTACTTCTTTTTCTGGAGTAAGTGGGTCAAGCAATCCAACGAGCTCTAATGCAGGATCTTCTGTCACCATGTTATAAGCAGCTTGTCCCATTTTTCCTTTGAAACCAGCAATAATGACCTTTATACTCATGGAATTCTCCTTAAATAATCGGAATATAGGCTAAGGCAATACTTCCAGCACCCAAGTGAGTTCCAATCACACTACCAAATGTCGCAATCGGAACCTCTCCGGAAACACCATCTTCTAACAATAATTGATGTAAATGTTCTGCTTTTTCCAGTGCATTTCCATGAATAATCATCACTTGGTAATTTCCTTGTGCAGTTTGCTCTTTGACAATCTCAATCAGGCGTTTCGTAGCTTTTTTCTCGGTACGAATCTTTTCATAAACCTCAATGACGCCCTCTTCATTAAAGTAAAGAATTGGTTTGATACTGAGCAAGTTTCCCAGAATTGCAGCGCCATTCGACAAACGACCGCCTTTCACCAAATGATTTAAGTCATCTACCATGATGAAGGCACCAATTCCCTTAATTTGAACGTCAAGATTGCTCAGAATTTGCTCAAACGCTAACCCTTGTTCAGCCCAGTTTAAAATATGCTCCACCATCATTCCAAGCGGCGCACTTGTGATTTTTGAATCTGGAAAAGCAATTTCTAAACTTGGAAATTCATCTTTCAAATACTGGATATTTTGATAAAAGCCAGAAATGCCACTCGATAAAAACAGACCAATGACATAAGTATAACCTTGCCCTTCTACTAAAGACAGAGTGTTCACTAAGCTGGCAATACTCGGTTGGCTAGTCTTTGGCAATTCACTAGAAGCTGCCATTTTTTGATAAAATTCGCTAGCAGAAAGATTCTTTCCTTCGATGTACTCAACCCCGTCGATACTAACGGGAATATCTAAGACAAATAAATGCTCATTTTCGATGACTTTGCTATCCAAATATGCTGACGAATCAGTAATTACGGCTAATTTCATGCATTAAAACTCCAAATTAATACCTGGCAAATCCAAGGCGATTTCTGTTACTTCATAGGTCAAACGATTTAAGACGGACAAACTTGGACGAGCTAATTGTTCCACTTCGTCCTGCTCAAATTCACTTGGCTCATTGACAATTTGTCCCATGATATGGTTGACTTGTGAGATTGTTCCACTAATTACAAAAGCATCAAAGACAATCATAAAGCTCACAATTACAACGATAGAAGTTACTTGTCCTTCTTGATCTTGATTTAACAATTGAAAATTGACATCCACTTTTGTTTCTGGGGTTCCGTTTTCTTTTTCCCACTCTAAATTACGTGCATCATAGTGATATTGACTGACAAATTCTTTTTCGCGTTGTAATTCCATTTCATTTCTCCTCAAAATATGCGTTATTAAAATTATAACATATTTTCCAGCGCCTGACTATTTTAATCAGTATGAAAATCATCTCCTTTCAATGTTTCTTTTAGATTAAAAAAGGAGCTAGAGAATTATTCTCCAACTCCTAGAACGATGAAACTCATCATTATTTATTCAATGGTTTGCGAAGTGCTCCGAATAACACGCCACTTACAATAGCTCCAATCAAGATAAATACGATATAAAGAAGGGCATTTGAAGTAAGTGCAATAACGAAGATACCTCCGTGCGGTGCCATGAGTTTAATACCAGCCATGCCGACAAGTGCGCCTGCTAAAGCTGAACCAACCATAAAGCTTGGGATGGCACGAGCAGGGTCAGCAGCACCAAATGGAATGGCACCTTCAGTGATGAAGGATAGTCCCATAACAATGTTTGTCAAACCTGAATTGCGTTCTTCTTCAGTAAATTTATCTTTGAATAGAAGGGTTGCGACAAAGACTGCAAGAGGTGGAACCATACCACCAGCCATAACTGCTGCCATTACAACTGAACCACCTGTTGAAACAGTTGCAGCAAGAGTTCCTGTACCAAAGATATAAGCCGCTTTGTTGAAAGGACCGCCCATATCAATAGCCATCATACCACCTACAACGAGTCCAAGGAGGACAGCTGAACTACCAGATAAGCCTTCTAGGAAACTATTCAAGCCAGTATTGATAGCGGCCATTGGAATATTTACCAACAGCATCAAGAAACCAGTTAGCAATGTACCTAAAAGTGGATAAAGTAGAATGGACTTGATACCCTCAAGTGATTTTGGAAGACCACTCAAGGCTTTTTTAAGGAAGTTTACAACGTAACCTGCAAGGAAACCACCCACTAGAGCTCCAAGGAAACCAGAAGGTACACCAGCAAGTGCAAGAGTTGCTTTCCCACCTTCAGCAAATGGAATTTTACCAAAAGCAAGACCTGCTGAAGCCATACTACCTGCTACAAAACCTGGTGCTAAACCTGGCTTTTCAGCGATAGAATAAGCGATATAACCAGCCAGTACAGGAAGCATAAAGCCAAAGGCCAAACCACCAATATTCTTAAACATTGCTGCCAACTCATGATAAGTACCGAGATTTGCTAATTGATCTTTTGGCACTCCCATTGCTTGGTCAATCAAGAATGCCACCGCAATCATGATACCACCACCGATAACGAATGGAAGCATTTGGCTAACACCACTCATCAAGTGTTTGTAGAATCCACCTGCTACATTTGTTGAAGAGGAGGCAGCTTTTTTATTGGCTGCATGATACACTTCTGCTTTTCCTGATAGTGCTAAGTTAATCAACTCTTCTGTCTTACGAATACCGTCAGCAACTGGGCGGTTAATCAATGGTTTACCGTCAAATCGATCCATTTCTACAGCTTTATCAGACGCAATAATAACCGCTTTTGCTTTTTGAATATCTTCTGCGGTCAGTTTGTTTCCGATACCACTAGCACCGTTGGTTTCAACCTTAATACCAACTCCCATTTCAGCAGCTACCTTTTGAAGAGCTTCTTGCGCCATATAGGTATGTGCAATTCCTGTTGTACATGCTGTTACCGCAACAAGGAAATCACCATCTTTGGTTGCTGGTGCTACCGTTGCGGGCTCTGCTGCTTTATCAGACGCTTGGTCAAATAACGCAATCACTTCGTCTGGTGAAGTCACTTGACGAAGTTTATCTGCAAATCCATCTTTCATCAGATATTGGGATAATTCTGCAAGTGCAGCCAAGTGAGTATCATTCGCTCCTTCTGGTGCAGCAATCATGAAGAACAAATCTGTCGGTTGCCCGTCTAAACTTTCATAATCCACACCCTTGTTTGATTTTGCAAAAAGAACGGTTGCTTCTTTGACTGCCGCATTTTTACTGTGTGGCATGGCAATTCCGTCCCCTAAGCCTGTTGAGGTTAAAGCTTCACGAGCCAAGATTCCTTCTTTGAATGTTTCAAAATCCGTCACATAACCACGGTCAACTAAACGATGAATCATTTCATCAATAGCAGCTGTTTTTTCAGTTGCTTGTAAATCAAGCAACATCACATCTTTTCTCAGTAAATCCTGAATCTTCATATTTTTTCTACCTCTACTTTTTCATACGTTTCGTTAATAAAAGCGGCTGTTGCCAAGTCATCAGAGAAAGTCGTTGCCGTTCCGCAAGCTACTCCCCATTTGAAGGCTTCAACAGCATTTCCTGAACGAACAAATTCGCCAGTAAAGCCTGCAACCATTGAGTCACCAGCTCCGACAGAATTTTTTACGATTCCCTTGATTGGTTTTGCAAAATAAGCTCCGTCCTTTGTTACCAAAAGCGCACCGTCTCCTGCCATAGAAATAATAACATATTGCGCACCTTTAGCTAGAATTTCACGAGCGTATTTCTCAATCTCATCCAAATTTTCCAGCTTCATTCCGAAAATATCACCCAGTTCATGATTATTTGGTTTTACCAATAATGGTTGAAACTCTAGTGAATCAATAAGTGTTTGTCCCTCGAAATCACAAACGACTTGTGCTCCAGTTTGTCTCGTCAGGCTAATCAGCTCTTTGTAGACAACATTGCCTAAATTTTTATTGCTTGACCCTGCAAAGACAACTGTATCTTTCTCTGACAGCCCTAAAAGAATATCTTTTAATGTTATCAATTGCTCTGGTGAGACAGTCGGACCCGTTCCATTGATTTCTGTCTCAGCGTCTGCTTTTATCTTAACGTTGATACGCGTATCCTCTGACACTTGGACAAATTTGGTCGCAATCGCTTCATTTTCCAAGGTATCAGTAATAAATTTTCCAGTAAAGCCACCAATAAAGCCAGTCGCTGTATTGTCAATTCCCAAACGTTTGAGCACACGACTGACGTTGATACCTTTGCCACCGGCAAATTTATCATCGCTCTCCATACGATTCACGCTTCCAACATTGACCTTATCCAAACGGACAATATAGTCAATAGAAGGATTAAGCGTAACAGTATAAATCATACTTCAATAACCTCCGTTTTTTCTTTTATCTTTTCCAATTGCTCATTGGCACAAGCACTAGTAATAATGCTTGCACGTTTGATAGGTGCGACTTTCACGAAAGAGGTCTGACCGATTTTTGAGGCGTCAGCTAAGATATAAGTCTGTTTGGCGTTTTCAAGAATCGCTCGCTTGACTGCTCCTTCTTCCATATCAGGCGTTGTATAGAAATTTTCATCAATCCCATTCATACCAATAAAAGCTTTATTGAAATTCAACTGACCGATTTGGTTCAAAGCAACCCCCCCGATACTAGCATCTGTTGAGCTTTTGACAACCCCTCCGATAATAACCGTTGGAATGTTTTTCTCAACTAATTTTGTAGCATGGTGAATGGAGTTGGTCACAACCGTCATATGTTTGCTTGAAAGCTCATTGATTAACAATTCATTTGTCGTTCCAGCATCAATAAAAATGACATCCTGTTCTTGTATCAATTCCGCTGCTTTTTGAGCAATTCGCAATTTATCTTGAACGTTTTTGATAGATTTTTCTTGATTGCTTTCTTCCTCTTGAAGAAAATGAATACTTTCTGCTCCACCGTGAATCCGACGCAGTTTTCTTTCATCTTCCAATTCATCTAAATCTCTGCGCACTGTTGATTCAGACGTATTTAACAAACGAACTAAGCTATCCAGAGAAACAACTTGATGACGATTGATTTCTTCTAAAATCACCTGTTTGCGCTCTGATTTTAAAATAATTCCACCCCTTCCTGCAATCGTTTACAGATTCATTATACACCATTTTATTTCAAAGTCAAGCATTTTCTTTCAAAAACTATCACTTTTTTAATAAAATAGCAAAATGCAATAAGAAAAGGCTGACATTATCATTCAACCTTTTTTATACTATTATACTGTCGCTTTGATTGCTGCTTCAACAGCTGCTTTTTCTTTGTCAATCAAATCAATACGAGCGGAAATTTCTTTGATTCCCATGCTGATGTTACGGCTGATAGCTAGATCTGATAATTGCGGTTCAAAGAAAGCTTTGTATTCTGCCAAACGTTCATGCGTCTTGAAAGCATTTGCTGGATAAATGACAAATTTATCAAAGCTCATATCTCCACCGAGAGCTACCTTGATCCAATACCAGTTTTCACGCGCCCAAGTCCAGACAGTTCCTTGTGTGAAATCGTGTTGCAAGAAAGTAAAGTACCAGCTCATTGCTAAATCCTGCGGTTTTACAACATCCTTATTTTTCCATTCTTTTAAAAGACGTGTCAATGTTGCTTCACTCTTCGTATAAGAAAGAGCCGAAGCCAATTGACGTTGGAAGTTGCCATCAACCGTTGTAATGTAGGTTGCTAGATATTGATCGGTCAATTCTTTTGTCTCATGGTGTTTGATTTGGTTAATCAAAATTTGCAAGCGAGTGGCTGCTGGAAGTTTTTCCATGTTTTCTTGGTAGGTTTCAAAGATTTGGCTCGCTTTTTGGCTCGCTTGTTCATCATCAGCTGCAATCATATTTGCCACAACGATTTGACGTACCAATTCATCTTCATCTGTTTCACCTGCTTTAGCTTCAAAACCAAGTCGGTCAAAGTTAGCTTGATTCAGCTTAACGAGTAATTTTTTAAAGGCTGCCTCTGTTTCTGTCCCTTCGTCCACAAAAGTCTTCAAACCATTTAGAACAGCCTTCACAGCAGATACTACAAGATAAGATGTTTCATTGGTTAACTTTTCAACCACTGGAATCAAATCTGCAAATGAAACAAAACCAGCTTCCGCCAACAAACGACGTTCTTGCACCACTTGCAACTTACTTGTATTATCCAAGTCCGTAATAGTTGCTAAAATATTATCCAACAATTCCCCTTGATAATCAGTAATGTAATGCGCCGTATTTTCTGTATTGAAACGAAGTGCTCCTTCATTTTGCGCTGCCAGAGCTGCATAATTTGGAATTTCAAGCGTTTCGGTTTCTAAAGTATCTGGAATACCAGTCCAATTACTATTCAATGGTACAACCCATAGACGACCTTTTTCTTCTTTTTCACCAATAAAGAATTGTTTTTGAGAAATTTTGAGAGTATCATTTTCCACAACCGCTGTTAAAACTGGATAACCTGGTTGTTCTAACCACGAATCCATAAAGGCTGCCACATCACGTCCTGAAGCTGCACCGAGAGCATTCCACAAGTCACGACCAATCGTATTACTGTATTGGTGTTTGGCAAAATAAGCATTCAAACCTTTTGCAAAGGCTTCATCTCCTAACCAACGACGAAGCATGTGCATGAGACGACTTCCTTTGGCATAGACAATTGCTGGGTCAAACAAGGTATTGATTTCGTCTGGATGTTTTACTTCCACATGGACAGATTGAACACCGTCAGTTGCATCCCGTTTTAGAGCCAGAGGAACGCCACTTGTTTGGAAGTCCTCAAAAATGTTCCAAGTCGGCTCAATAGCATTCACACAGACATATTCCATCATATTGGCAAAACTTTCATTGAGCCAAAGGTCATCCCACCATTTCATTGTAACCAAATTACCAAACCATTGGTGAGCTAATTCGTGAGCAATCACAAGAGCTACTTGCTGACGGCTTGTAACAGTTGAATTTTCATCTACTAAAAGATAAACTTCACGATAAGTGACCAAGCCCCAATTTTCCATAGCCCCTGCAGAAAAGTCTGGCAAAGCTACATGCAGAGATTGAGGAATCGGATATTTTACTCCGTAGTATTCTTCATAAAAATCAATAGAGCGAACTGCAATATCTAAAGCAAATTCCAAATTTGAAGCAGGGTGAGCTTTGGTAGAGTACACGCCGACCAAGGTACCATTCTTCGTTTTTGCTGTAACACCCTGTAAATCACCAGCCGCGAACGCCAAAAGATAAGACGACATGCGAGGAGTCGTTGCAAACTTCCAGATGCCAGTTGCTTTTCGATTTTCTACATCAACTTCTGGCATGTTTGAAAGTGCGATTTCTCCTGCTTCTTGGTCAAATTTCAAAGAAAGGTCAAATGTAGCTTTTGCTTCTGGCTCATCTACGCTTGGAAAAGCTTCACGCGCAAAATGACTTTCAAATTGAGTAGAAAGAACTTCTTTTTTGACTCCATCAACAGTATAGTAAGAAGGATAAATCCCCGTCATATTATCTGTAATTTTACCTGTATAAGTCAGCATTACTTCAACAACTCCTGCTTGACCAAGCTCAACGTAAACTGCTTCATTTTCATTATCTACAGAGAAAGGACGAGCTTCGCCAGCTACCTCAACGGACTGGATTGTCAAATCCTTCTGATGAAGAGAAATTTTTTCACCTTTTGCTTCTCCGCTAATGCTGACCTTACCTGTGAACGTTTTTTGCTCCCGATTCAAATCTAAAAAAATATCATAATGTTCTGGAACAAATGTTTCAATAAAATGTGCAACTGCTTGCATGTATGTCTCCTTAATAATATAATCTGTAACTATTGTAACATAATTCACGTGTCCTAACACAATTTCTCTATCGTTTTCCTCATTTTGTGATAAAATAGAAATACGTTACTATTTTAAGGAGAAATCATGTCTGAAATTTTTGATATTACGATTGTTGGTGGGGGGCCTGTGGGTCTTTTTGCTGCTTTTTATGCTCACATGCGTCAAGCAAAAGTGAATTTGATTGATTCGCTACCTCAGCTCGGTGGACAGCCGGCTATTCTCTATCCTGAAAAGAAAATTCTGGATGTTCCTGGTTTTACTAATCTAACAGGTGAGGAATTGATTGAGCGTTTGATTGATCAAGTAAAAACATTTGAAACAAGCATACATCTCAATGAGACTGTATTAGATATTGAAAAAAATGATGAATTATTTACCTTAACAACTAGCAATGGGAAGCACATTTCAAGAGCCATTTTGATTGCTATGGGAGGTGGTGCTTTTAAACCACGCCCGCTGGAGCTAGAAAATGTAGACCAATTTGAAAACATTCACTATCACGTGTCAAATATCAATCAATACGCTGGGCAAAACATTGTTGTTCTAGGCGGTGGTGACTCTGCTGTTGATTGGGCATTGGCTTTTGATAAGATTGCACCGACCAGCATCATTCACCGCAGGGATAATTTCCGTGCTTTAGAACACAGTGTCAATGAACTAAAAGCTTCTACTGTCACGATTAAAACACCATTTATCCCAAGTCAACTTATAGGCGATGGAAACAAACTTACTCATCTTGAGATCACTAAAGTGAAAAGCAATGAAACAGAGCTCTTGCCGCTTGATCAGCTTTTTGTCAATTATGGCTTCAAATCATCTGTTGGAAACTTGAAAAAATGGGGACTAGAACTCAATCGCCACAAGATTATCGTCAATAGCAAACAAGAAACTTCTGTTGCAGGTATCTATGCTGCTGGCGATTGCTGTAGCTATGACGGAAAGATTGATTTGATAGCCACAGGACTAGGCGAAGCTCCTACAGCTATCAACAATGCTATGAACTATATCTATCCCGACCAAAAAATACAGCCAAAACATTCGACCAGTCTTTAAAAAGCAAAAAACTTGAAGTTCTCAAAAGAGCGCTTCAAGTTTTTTATATGTGCTTATTTCACGCTATCCATTTTTTCTCGGCAAGCCTTTTCGATGAGGTCAAGTTTTTCAACACTTTCCTTTTCATCTTTACCAATTGAATAGATGTATAGTTTGATTTTAGGTTCGGTCCCTGACGGTCTGAGTGCATACCATGAACCTTCGTTAAAGTAATATTTCAAGCAGTTTTGTTTTGGAAAATCAAGGTAGCCATCTTTAAAGTCAATCACTTTTTCAAGTTCCATTGCTCCAATTGTTGTCAAAGGATGTTCTCTAAATTCTTCCATCATGCGACCAATTCGCTCCTGACCTTCTACACCTTCTAACTCAAGCGAAACTTGTCTTTCATTATAGAAACCAAATTCTGCATAGATATCATTTAAAACATCTAACAAAGTCTTACCCTGTTTCTTAAAGTAAGCAGCCATCTCCACGATCATCATAGAAGCACTGACAGCATCTTTGTCTCTGACAAAAGTTCCATAACAGAAACCGATACTTTCTTCGTAACCGAACACATACGTTTTTTCTTTAGTACGATCATATTCGTTGGCTTTGCCACAAATATTTTTAAATCCAGTCAGGGTTTCTACTGTTTCAATACCATATTTCTTCGCAATCGCTCTAGATAAATCACCTGTAACAATAGATTTCACCATGACAGGATTTTCAGGTAAATTATTGAGAGCAGAACGTTGTGAGAAAATATAATAAGAAAGCAAAGCACCGATCTTATTTCCGTTTAAAAAGACATAATCACCGTTTGCATTTCTTACTTCCAGCGCAACACGATCGCAGTCTGGGTCATTAGCAATCAAAATATCACAATCATTTTCTTTTCCAAGTTTTTCAGAATAGGCAAATGCTTTTGGAAATTCTGGATTGGGATAACCAACGGTTGTAAAATCTGGATCAGGAAATTCTTGTTCCTTTACGACGAAAATATTTTCAAATCCTCTTCTTTTCAGAATTTCTCTGACAGGAATGTTTCCTGTACCATTCAAAGGAGTGTAGCCAACTTTGATAGATTTATCAACATCTTCATTGATCGTTAAATTGAGAACTTCTTGGTAGTAATCTTCTTCAACAGATGCATCAATATAATTTGCAAGACCGCTTTCCAAGGCTTCTTCAAAAGGAATGGACTTAATGTCTTCAAAATTCACAATTTCATCCATATGACCTGCAATTTGTCCTGCAATATCATCTAAAATCTGTGAACCTTCTTCCCAATACGCTTTATAGCCATTGTATTCTTGTGGATTATGGCTAGCTGTCACCATGACTCCTGCTTTACAGTGCAATTTTCTAATTGCATACGAGCACATTGGCGTAGGATGAATCCCATTGTAAATATAGGTTTTGATTCCGTGAGCAGCCATGATAGAGCAGGTCAACTCAGCAAATTCTTTTGATTTATATCTGACATCATAACTGATTGCAACACCTCTTTTAATTGCTTCTTCACCATGGTCTTTCAAGGTTTCAGCTAATGCTTGGGCTGCTTTTCCTACCATGTATTTATTCATGCGGTTGGTACCAGCACCCAATTTCCCACGAAGACCAGCTGTCCCAAACTCAAGACCCTTGTAGAATCGATCTTCGATCTCAGCTTCATCATCCTGAATAGACAGCAAATCAGCTTTTGTTTCTTCATCGAAGAAATCATTGTTTAGCCATTGTTCATAAACTTCTTTGTAGTTCATATAACGACTCCTTTTAATATATTATTTCTCAATAATTCCATTCTATACTACCTTTTCGTTTTTATCAATCCTTTTTCCGATTTTTCTTTAAAACGCTTGCAGTTTTTTAATTTTTTTGCTACTTACAATCATTTTGACATTTTTATATTCAAAATACTCTGTATCAAAACCAACCTAAGCAAATATTCCCTTGGAAAAACGATTGTACTCAGAAACATCTAAAATGCCATCTACCATTTGTCGGCGCATGAGACGAAGGTCACGCGCACCATCCACCATTTCAACTTGACTAATTTTATTGATTAATTGATAAAACATCTTAGCAAAAAAGCTACGAATCGGAGGCTCTCCATCACGAGTTGTCCATCGTGTTCCCACACAATCCAAATCAGGGTTCTTATCCAGCATGGATTTCATTGTGAGTAAAAGTTCCGGAGGATCTTGCAAATCTGCATCCATGACGGTCACCCAATCACCAGTTGCACGTTTGAGACCTGCATAAAGAGCCGCTTCCTTTCCAAAATTCCTTGAAAAAGAAAGATAATGAACATGTTCATCTACTTGATTTAGGTCGCGTAGAATTTATAAAGTCTATCTTGTGAACCATCATTAACAAAAATATATTCAAACTCTTCGTTCATCTGTGATTCTATTTTTTCCATTTCTGCATAAAACAGTGGAATCGTCTCTTCTTCATAATAACAAGGAATAACTGCTGATATTGCCATTCTTCTCACTTTCTGAATGTTCCTTCTGTTAGAATAGCTCTGACTCGCAACAATCATATTATACCATACCCACATGGCATTCTCTACTATTTCCATAAAGGAGAAACAAGAACTTCTCAACACTATAAATCAAAATATTTTTATTTTATGCCAGCACTTCAGCATTAGAAAAGTAAATTTTACAATTCAAAAATATAATCCACAATTCTCTTAGCCACTTTTTCTGTTGCTTTAGCCATATCTTCTCTAGTCCAAGTATCATTTTGATAATTGACTAGGGATTTTTCAAATGAGTAACCACTTTTTGCGTAGGATATGAAATTGCTAAACTGGAATTTAACGAACTAATCTCTTTACTCTTTCAACATAATCATCTGCATGATTTATGCTAATATCTCCATGATAATACCCTTGTAATATTTCAAGTTCACTATTTGGTATTAATTCAGCAATTTTAACTGCCGATTTTTTCATAATAGATCTTTCTTTGCTCCCAACTAGTATTAGAACCTTTGCTCTAGTACGTGATAAAGTATCTTTTAATTCATAACTAGAATTTGACTTCATAAAAGCAATTAAATTATTTTTTGAAATTTTACAAGTATCTTCATAATATAAATCATATAAACTATTTTTTATCTTTAAATTTTTAAACTGTAATTTTGAAAACCAGCTTTTTTTAGTTAAACCATATGTTAAATTAAATATCGGTCCTATCATTTTATAAGTAAACTTCATTGGAATCACCAAAGCACTTTCAATAACAGCATATTCACATATATTGGGATTCCTAGATAATATTTCTAACAATACTTGTCCTCCTAATGATAATCCTCCAATCAATTTTACTTTTCCATTATAATTTTCATTTATAAAATTTATTATTTCTGAAGCATTATTTTCAATAGAAATAAAATTTGTATCACTGTCTGAGTGTCCATCTAGTATAGGAATAACAATATGAAATTCATCTTCAAGCAAGCCTATTTCATCTATATAATTCCACCAAGAAAGACCACCACCGTGTAATAAAATTATAATATCTTTATTTTTTAACCCATACTCTTTGTATTTCATTTTACACCTCTAAATTATAATTTAGCAATTCACATACTCACATATTATGCCATATATTTGTGAACCATTCAATGAAATTCATAACATGACTATCTTTTATCTGTATTCCATTACGTCCCCCTTTTTCATTCTCTCTATGTCCAAACTCTCATAGAGAATGGCAAGTTTGTGTAAACCGCAAGCTTATTGATTGCTACGCTCCAATGATACGCTTGAACAGCTCTAACAGCTCGTCCTCGACATCGCAAACATTGAATACCAGTTCGATAGCCTTTTCCTTTCAGCTCCAAAAACCCGCCTTTTTCTTCGTCCTGCGAGGTATAGACGAACACATCATCCCAGATAGTAATGCTCGATGTATTTATCGTGTCTGTATTCGGATTTTATCACCCTCACTCGTCAAGACGATATGCTTGAAAAAGGGCTTAAAATAAAGGATTTTCACTCTTTGCTTCGTTGTAGCGACACTACACACTCGACATGTGTTGTCTATCTCTTGGGAATACAATTTTTTATTCTCGTCACTGTTTTGAGAACACAATTTATCTGATTTTAGTTTAGCATTTTTGCGTTTACTTTTAAATTTTTTTCCATTCTTATTTTGAGTTTCTCCTGTTTTGAAAATAATAGTTAACATTGCTGGATCAATTTTTCCATCACTATTAACACCACCTACGATAATTTTCTCAACAATGCTTTCAAAAACTGTACGATCAAACTCCGTGAGTATTTTCTGAGAAGATAGTAATTGCTTAAACTCAGTAAGTCTCTTCTTTACATCGATTTCTGATTTTAAAGTTACTTCAATATTTACTTTTTCTTCAGCAAGATACTCTTTTTCTGATGAAATCTCATTGTATTTTTCGGTATAGATAGAATCACTAATTTCCCCTTCTAGCCTTAAATTTACAAGATTCTCCTCTTTTTTTAACAATGCATGAAGTTTATTAGTAATTTTTTTTAGCTCCTTATTGAGACTATTGTCATTCAATTCAGATTCAATCGTTTCAAGTAAGTCTGTCATTATATTTTCGTTTGAATGATATAGTTGTCTGTAAGCTTCCATGAAAGCTCCCTCAATAGCTACCTCCTCTAATCCTTTACTATGTTTACAATATTTTTTCCCTTTTTTTATCGAAGTAACACAGTGCCACACAACTTTTCGATAATCTGAACGACAGTGCCAACTTCTTCTAGACAATAATGAACCACAAAAACCACATTCTAACATGCTACTAAAAGCATACATTTTTGAATAGCGTTCACGTTTGCCATTTACATTTGCAGCAGTCTTCTTATTTCCTGCTCGACGCAATCTAATTTCCTGAGCTTTTTCAAAATCTTCTTTAGATATTATTGCTTCATGATTATCTTTGATATAGTACTTATCTTCTTCTCCCAAATTACTCAACCGTCTCTTGCTTATTGGATCAACTGTAAAAGTTTTTCCCATAAGAATATCACCCTTATATTTTTCATTCTTTATGATTCCTAAGACTGTTGTATCATTCCAATGATCTAATCCTCTTGGAGATTTGTAACCTAGTTCATCAAGTTCCCTTGCTATGACTTTCCCTCCAATACCTTCTAAGTATCTTTCAAAAATATAACGAACTATTATTGCTTCTTCTTTATTTATAGAAAGTTTCTTAGTTTCTATATCATAGTCATAGCCTAAGCACCCTTGAAAACCAATCAATTCACCACGTTGCATCTTCATTTTCAATCCCTTTTTCACATGGGCAGAAGTATTCTCTACTTCTTGCTGTGCAACGGAGCTCAGAATAGTCAGAAGCAGTTCTCCATCCATTGTGAGGGTATCTATATTTTCTTCTTCAAAATATACTCCAATTTGCATATCCTTTAACATTCTGACATACTTCAAAGTATCTAAGGTATTTCTTGCAAATCTAGCAATTGCTTTAGTGACAATATAATCGATTTCTCCATTCATACAATCAGTTATTAAACGTTGAAAATCTTGTCTCTTTCCTGCTTGTGTTCCTGAAATTCCTTCATCTGCATAAATATCTGCAAGTTCCCAATCTGAACGCTGAGAGATATAATCTTTGTAATGTCTTACTTGAGATTCATAACTGTTTTTTTGATCCTCACTATCAGAACTCACTCGACAATACGCAGCAACCCTTTTTAAATGTCTTTCTACATTGATACCTCTTCGTCTAACTAAAGAATCAGCCTTTATTATTTCAACATTATTTTTTTTCATAACTGAAATTACTCCTTTTTGATTCTATATTACCGCGTTCAAACAAAAAGGTCAGCTATTTTGTGTACTTAATACGCAGTTTGTTTTTTATCTTTTCATACTCATTTTTCGATAGCATATTTTTTGAGTATAAAAAGTTAATCATTGATAATTGCATACCATATTTTACTGCTGATTGATTCAAACTCTCCCCTCCTCGTAAATTGTACTATATAAAATCCTCCGTGGGTATGATTGGTTAGATCACTCATGGGCATTTCACCCGCTGTCCTTTTACGCTGGCAGCCTGAACGTTCAGAAGTATCATTGTCCTTATTTGTAATCTTGGCATATAGAGGACCACTCTATTTTATAGCTGACAATTACCGCTCATATCCCAGCGTATCATACTAAGCTGCTCAACAAATAAGAAAGTCCCACCTCGGTTTATTCAATTGTCAAAGAACAAATCAAGGAGAGACTATTTTTTAAAATTGATTTTATGAGGATGATCAGTTAGTCCTAAAATATAATCTGTACTAACGTTATAGAGTTTAGAGAGTTTTATAAGAACATCGGCTGTTAAAACCACCTCCCCTCTCTCAATTTTTGCATAGTTAGTATGAGAAAAGGAAAGCACTTCTGCAACATATCTTTGAGTGAAATCATGATCTTCCCTCAAATCTCTTATACGTTGGTACATCTAGCTTTCTCCTAAGAAAAGTATATGTCACTTTCAGAAAAAAGCTGGGAAATTGTCATGTTATGACAGCAAAATTTATATCATCCTTATCTGAATGCCAGTTGAGGTTTCTAATGCTGTTAGCTATCAAAAAATGGTATAATATTTTTCCTTTTCTCATAAGACAGATGCATGTTTTTTGAAACTAGTTTTTAACTTTTCTGGACATATTGATCTTCTTGTGATTACAAAATTGTAATATCGAATGATTTAATACTTGTTTCTCCTGGTTCCACAAATGTCACTTGTCGTTTCTCTTCAAAAATATCACTTTCTTCAAGTGAAGTAGATAAACCACTCCATGGTTCTAAAGCAATAAACGGACTATTATTAGTTGTTGACCAAATAATTAAGTTAGAAAAATCTTTAAAATCCACTCTCAGTCCTTTATTACTTTTCTTAGATTTCAAACTGACACTACGAGACTTAAGTTTGTCAAATGTAATAGCGTCATGAGAAAACAGTGAATGTACTAAATCAATCTTTCTTTCATTCATGAGAAATGGTGTACGATTTTGTAAATCAAGCAACCCTGTCTCTGGGAAACTTTTAGGGATACTACAAGTCTCTTCTTCAGAAAATTCCAAATAATAATCTTCGTAAATATCGCTATCTATTAACGGGCAATTAAAACCTGGATGTCCTCCAATAAAATAGGGTAATATCCTATTATTTTCAGTATTCGTCACTTGATATTGAGTCGTTATCGTTGACTCGTGTAAGCGATAAATAATTTTTAATCCAAAGTTAAAAGGATAATTTTTCAAAGTAACTTCTGTGGATTTAAAAGTAAAAGCTATCGTTTGCTCATCAATCTGTCTAAATAAAAAATTTTCTTTTCTAACTAAACCGTGTCTAGGAATAATCCTTAGAATATCTTTGTTGTCAGAATCAAAACTAACTTTATCGTCACGAACACTTCCACAAATGGGGAATAAAACAGGGGCCTGGCCACTCCAATATTGTGGATTCCCTTGCCAAAGATATTCTATTCCATCTTCATCTTTAATTGATGATAAAGCACCTCCAAACTCCTTAAACTGTACAGTTAATTCATTATTTCTTAATTCAATAACCATTTTTTCCTCCAAAACAAAAGAAAACGAGAATATCAGTTCAAAGACTCACATTCTCGTTTTATATTAGAAATTATAATAAAGAAGTATCTTTAAAACCTACTCAATAATTTGTGTTTTAGCTACTTGTTTATACCAGTGAGCACTCTTCTTTGGATAGCGTTCTTGCGTATCAAAATCCACATAGAAAAGCCCATAACGTTTTTCATAACCATTAGACCAAGAAAAGACATCCATCAGCGACCAAATAAAGTAACCTTTGACATTTGCTCCATCAGCAATAGCATCAGATAAGACTTCTAAGTGTTGTTTAACATAGTCAATCCGTCCATCATCATAGACAGTATTATCTACAAACTCATCCTTGTAGCCCAGACCATTTTCCGTAATGTAGATTTTCTTGTAGTTTGGATAGTCCTTCTTAACCCGCATGATTTGGTCATAGAGTCCTTGCGGATAGATAATCCAATCCCAGTCTGTTCTTGGAACATAGTCTGGAGCAACCCGTCTACCAACACCTTTTATTTGGTATTTAGAACTTCCTTTTTCGCCCTTACCATTGTGAATAATTTCAGTCTCGCCATCAAAAGCTTGCATCCAGTCACTCATATAGTAGTTGATTCCGAGGAAGTCATTGAGGTCTTTAGCCGCTTCGAGTGCTTCAAAATCTTCATCTCGTAAATCCAAAGTACCACCATTGGCAGTCAGAATATGATTGACTCCAGCCATGGTTTTTTCGGAATAATATCCCAGATAAGTCGCATCCAAGATAAATTTGTTATGGATAATGTCTTCCAACTCTGCTGCAACCACATCATCCGGATTTTCCGGATCAAGAGGATACTTGGTAGGGAGTGCATGAACAACTCCGATTTCACCCTTGTAGCCCTTATCCTTATAGAGCTTTACTGCACGAGCGTGAGAGACCATCATATTGTGATGGGATTGGAAGACCTTGGCTAGGTCATATTGGATGCCCGGCGGAAATTTTCCAACGAGATACTGGCCGTCTCCAATCGGCCCAATCTCATTAAAGGTCGTCCAATAGCGAACTTCTGGGAATTCTTCAAAACAGAAAGCTGCATAGTCCACAAAATGTTCGATATTCTCACGATTGAGAAAATCACCATTTGAATGCAAGGCTTCCGGAGTATCAAAGTGATGAAGGGTCACAAATGGTTCCACATGCCGTTTATGACATTCTTCAAAAAGCTTGTGGTAAAACTCCACGCCTTTTAGATTTACTTCGCCATACCCAGTTGGAAATATACGTGACCAAGCAATCGAAATACGGATACCATTTACTCCATATTCCTCAGCTAACGCAAGGTCTACTGGATATTTGTGGTAAAAGTCGCTGGCAGGTTCTGCTGTATACCAGTAGTTATTTTCTAGATATTTGTCCCAAGCAACAGGACCTTTTCCATCTGTATGAGTAGCGCCCTCAGCTTGATAAGCTGCTGTAGCACCACCGAAAACAAAATCTTTTGGGAGTGTTTTTGTCATCTTTTTCTCCTCTTTCAAAAGCATTTGAGATGAAGCAAACTGGACAGGGAATAATAGATTATTTTTACTTCACCTCAAGTAATGGACTAATCTTCAAATTGTTCCTGAACAAATTGAAGAGCACCTTGACCGTCACGGGTCAACTTGATGTATTGCGCACCTTCTGTTTTTGCTAATTTGATGCCTAACTTATCTGTTTCAGCTTTCATATCTTCAAAGTTAGAAGCTACTTGAGGAGCCAGAATAACAAGGTCAAATTCAGGAAGCATTTCACGGTGAGCACCATAACCACCAGCTGCTGCTTTAACAGGGACATTGTACTCGGCTGCCGCTTTATTGAGAGCGTTAGCCAAGAGACCACTGGTCCCACCACCAGCACAAAGAACAAGGACATTTGTTTCTTCTGTAATATTATTTTGAGCTGGAGCTTCTTCTGCAGCACCTGCTTTTTCAAGAATCGCATCTGCTTTAGCTGTATTGAAGTTAGCCGCAACCTTTTCTTTCAGAGCATCGTTTGATTTACCAGAACGTTCTTCTTCCAGAATTTGTTCATCATAAACCTTGACGAATGGGTAGTAGATGATAATATCCACTACAACCAGAAGAGCCGCAAGGACGAATGACAAGAGTTGGAAGTTGGTACCAAGAACAATTCCCAGAGGTCCAGGGGTTACCCATGGAAGGTTAGCTGAGAAGGAGTTCATGTTCAAGGTATCGACAAAGAATTTGAAAATCCAGACATTGGCAATTGGGGCAAAGATGAATGGAATGAAGAAGATTGGATTCAATACGATAGGAGCTCCAAAGAGGATTGGTTCGTTAACTCCAAAGAAGGTAGGAACAACAGAGGCACGTCCGATAGCCCTGTTTCGTTCTGATTTACAGAGCCACATGAAGAGGAATGGAACAATCAAGGTTGCACCAGTACCACCCATGGTAACGATGAACATTTGTGTACCAGAGGTGATGACCTTATCCGCATGTTGACCAGCTTGAATCAAGTGCAGGTTGGCATCGATATTGGCATAAGTAATGGCTGCAATAGCTGGTTCAACGATTGATGGACCATGGATACCCACAAACCAGAAGAAAGCATAAGCACCAAAGATAAGGGTAATTCCGAGATAACCATCAGCTGCAGAGAAGAGAGGAGCCAGAAGCGTACCAATAGATTCTGCAACAGTTACACCAAGAGATGCTTTAACAATCAGTTCAAAGGCATAAAGGATAACCACTGACAAAGTGAATGGAATCAAGTCCTTAAATACTTGGGAAATATTTGGTGGAACTTCTTCTGGCATACGAATGGTGACATTATTTTTCACACAAACCTTGTAGACATTAACCGTTACAAAGGCTGCGATGAAAGCTGTCAAAAGACCTTTGGTTCCCATAAAGGCAGTCAGGAAGCCACCTTCCTTAGCAGGTTCAGCAGCCATCAGGAGGAAGCCGACCATGGAAGCCAGCATCGTAGACAAGAAGTTAATCTGGTTTGTCGCTGGCAGATCACGATTGACAGAGTCTGTCAGAGCCTTAGCGGTTGTTCCGCCTACAAAGAATGCCAGAATCCCCATCGAATAGCTATAAGGAGTCATAAGGAAAGTTTCAATGTCCTTAGACCAGTGGAAGCCCCAAGCATTTGGCACATAGGCAATCAAGATAAAGATAGATGAAAAGAGGATGACTGGCATACCAGCGATAAAGCCATCCCGAATAGCACGGAGATAGATATTCCGAGAAATCTTCTCAAAGAAAGGCTTCCCTTTCTCAATAAGTCCGATGAGTTTGTTCATTATTTTACTCCTCTTTTGTATAGTTCAATCAAATGGTGCATCATGTCTTTTAGCAAGATAGTAGTCATTAGGTGATCCTGGCCGTGCATCATGGTCACACTGTAAGCCAAGTCCTCGCCAGCAGCTTCTTTTGTCAAGAGACTGGTCTGAGCATGATGAGCTTCAGCGATGCAGCCATTGGCTTCTTCCACCAAGGCATCTGCCTTAGCAAAATCTCCCGCTTCTGCAGCCTTTAAGGCTTCCAACAGTTTGGAACGGGCATCGCCTGCATAGGCTACAATTTCAAAACCAAGTAATGTTACTTCTTCTCTGTTCATGACAGAACCTCCTTTTTTAGTTAAAGTAATCGTTGAATATGTAAAACAAGGTAGACTCGCTCACTGTTGTATACATCTACTCCAGTTTGTTGAGCGACAATCTCGTAAATGGTACTTCCAATTTGATAGGCTTCTGGATAAGTCAGCTTTATCTGACTTTCCATTTCAAGGAGTGACACATTATCATCCCGACTCCTATCTAAATAGTCTAAGAAGTAATTAAGGTGAATCATGAAACGGTCATAGAAGTTACTATTATCAGTTGTTCTTCTAATTCCATTTTTCATTAGCTCGGCTTCGACCTCACCTAGAATTTCTTTCCGCTTATCTAGATGGTTCTGTCCTTCTGAATTAGAATCTCCTTCTGCATTAATAAAGTGATAGGCAATTCTATTGATTTCATCGTCTGGAAAGGTATCTAATAAGCGTTCACGATAAATCGCTACAGCTTCTTGAGCGATTTTATAAGGAACTGGATATTTCTCTCTAGCATCTGGAAGAGCGCTGTCCTTGTAGCGTCCCTGTTGTACTGCTTGATAAGAACAGTAGATATGGTCCGTCAAAGTGACATAGATATAATCTTGAACCGGATAGCTGTACTTCCTTGAAAGACTGTCAATCACTTCGTAGGTCACAGTGATGAAATCCAGCGGAACATCTTTGAGAAGACTCACAAAGTTTTCTCTCGATTCCTCCGTTTTCATCCGAAAGACTTTCTCAGCCTTTTCTTTTGGGATAAAATCACCCTTCTTTTTACCAAAAATGATTCCCTTCCCAACAATGACCAACTCTTCCCCCTTTTCATTTCTGACAAGAGCGACATTGTGGTTCATTGGATTTAGAATCCGATACATGGTAACCTCCTTACTTGAATATTCAAGAATTGTGAAAATAAAAAATGACCACAAACACCCTTAGAAAGTTTTTTACCTCTAATTCGTCTGTGATCATGCGTAATCTTAGTTACTAACATTCACCTTTTATTAACTTGTGACTATAGTATATCATAAGGTTAATAATTTGTAAACCCTTTCTTTGAGCTTTTTAAACATTTTTTTCTTTTTTTGGTGATTTTAAACGAAAATCAGTCATTGATAACTCTCCCTAAATGGATACCAATGACTGATCCTATTTTAGGAAATTTCCAGAAGCTCTATTTTATGCAGAAACGCTTACGTTGGATTTTTATTTCCCCCTTCTATTTTAAATCAGAGCTGTTAAAAATTTCATTATAAAATAGCAGAATTAGACTCTTTCTTTCCAAGAAGTGGCTGTTTTTTGTAGAACTTTATTAAGCTCATCAATGTTTTTAAAGCCTGTCGTACGAAGCCATTGACGAGCAGCTTCTTCCCCTTGCTCAATATAGTCTTTGACACTACCTGCCCAAGTGGCACGGCCGCAAAGAACACCATTGAAATTCGCACCAGACTCATGAGCAAAAACAAGTGTTTCTTGGAAGAGTTTAGCGGACACACCGGCGCTCAGATAGATATAAGGCAGCTTGGTTGCTTCATCTTGTTCTTTGAAGAAAGCTGCAGCTTCTTCCTTCGTATGCACCACTTCACCATCGCCAAAGCCTTCTACATATTTCACATTGACTGGTACTTCAACCTTCAAAACATCAATATTGAAACGTGAATCAGAGAAAACTTTCATGGCTTCAATAACTTTGCGAGGCTTCACCTTGGCATACTCGGCACTGGAAGCATCCGCAATGGTTTCATCATAGGCTAAGATTTCAAGGAAGAAAGGAATGTCTTCCGCAACACACTCAGAACCCACACGTTCAATATAAGCTTGTTTTTGCTGGTTCAATTCTTCAGAGCTGTCTACGTCATAGTAAAGCAAGAACTTGACTGCATCTGCCCCTTGTTCTTTGATACGTTTGGCAGACCAGACATCGAGACAGTCCGGTAGACGCTTAGTGCTGGAGGTGTCATAACCTGTTTTTTCATAAGCCAGCAGCAAACCGGCATTTTTGTCCAGGGCTTTTGTAGCTGGAAGGCCATATTCTGGATCCAGCAGCATGGAGGAAGCGTATGGGGTCAGTTCTTCAGCTACCAGAACTTTCAGTTCTTCCATTTGCGCAACTGTTGGTTCTGCCTCTTGGTATTGAGCCATCAATCGTTTCAAGGCTCCACGTTGGTCAAAGGCCAGGGCAGAGATGATACCATTTTCATCAGAAAGTTTTTCCATATATTTACGTTTTTGCTCAGTTAATACCATTGTTTATACCTCTTTTACGTTTATTTGTTCATAAAGACCGTCATAATGATAAACATTGACATGTCCAGTCATCTTTTCTTGAGCATTTAACATGCCAAGAACATTTGCTTTTTTCAATAGAGAGACATCATCTACATGATGACTCAGAGCTGAAGAAATTCCTGCAACAGTCGAGTCCCCAGATCCAACTGGATTGACTACTTCAATTTTAGGGATATCTACCTTGTAGAAAGTATCCCAGTGCTTGGCAAAGGCACCATCTGCACCAAGTGATACGATAATCCATTCGACTCCTTCAAATAAAGGATCAGACAAAACAGATTTGAGTTCGCCAATATCCTTTGAAACTTCTCTACCTAATAATTGGGATAACTCCTCATTATTTGGTTTGATTGCAGTTGGCTTTACATTCGATTTCAAAACGGCTTCCAAGGCAGCACCTGAACAGTCCAGGACGACTTTATTATCAAATTGATTGGCAATTTCAATAAGCTGAATATAATACTCAACTGGTAGACCCGCCGGTAAACTACCTGAGATGCTGACTACATCAGCCGATTCCATCAAGTGCTTAAAATGATGCAAGAAGCCATTTGCCTCTGATGCAGAAATTCTTGGCCCAGCTTCCAGGATTTCCGTTTGCTTACCCTCGTGCAGAATGGCGATACAATTCCTGGTATCCCCAGAAATTTCATAAAAAGACTGCTGCACATTCTGATGGAGATTCTGAAGCAAGAATTTTCCATTTGTTCCACCAATTAATCCTGTTGCGGCGACATGATCGCCAATTTCTGCTAGAACCCTTGTTACGTTTAAACCTTTTCCGCCAGCTGTTTTACTGACTTCTGCAACACGATTAACAGTGTCTAGCTTAAACTCTTCCAACGGATAAGAGATATCAATGGAAGGATTCATTGTAACTGTAAGAATCATCTGGTTACCTCACTAATCGTGGTATTCTCCGCGATTCCACTTTTCCAAAAATTCTGTGAAAAAGTTCTCATCAGCTTGATGAGCGTTGTGAGTTTCGACATGCTCAATTTTTGCAATCAACTTTTTGTTTTCTTCCGTTGGTTTATATTCTGCATGAATGAAAGCTTCAATGATATCACACATGAGAAGTTCTCCGGTAATCTTGCCACCAAACCCGATAACATTAGCATTTAATTCTTCTTTAGCGTAGAGAGCTGAAGTCATATCACGGACCAGGGCTGAACGGATTCCCGGAACCTTGTTAACCGCATTATTAATGCCGACCCCTGTACCGCAGATACAGATTCCTAGATCTGCTTTTCTGCTGGCCACTGCTTCTCCGACTTTTTTACCATAGATTGGATAATGAGTCCGTACATGGTCGTATGTTCCGTAGTCTTGAACTTCATAGCCTTTTGATTTCAAAAAATCAACAACAGCCATCTTTTCGTTAGTTACGATATGGTCACATCCAATTGCAATTTTCATTTAAATTCTCCTCTCTCCTTAGCACATCTTGTTGAGCATATCAACACGGATTTGGTGGCGACCTCCGTCATATTTCCCATTGACGAATCCTTTTGCAATATTCTTAGCAAGGCCTTCACCAACAATTTCTGATCCCATCGTAATCATACGAGAGTTGTTGTGACCGCGAGTCATATAAGCAGAGCGTTCATCTGAAACTTCTGCTGCAACCATACCCTTAATTTTTGTCGCAACCATGAACGGACCTGCTCCGTATGCATCAATGACAATACCAAGATTATCTTCTTGCTCATTCACTTCAGTGGCAACCGCTAGTGTCACATCAATGAAATCCTGGCCTTCCTTTGTCACATCGACTACTTCAAAGCTTTCTCCAACGAGATAATCTTTGACCACATCTTTCAGCTTGCTTCCTGCAGCATCTGCTCCAATAATAATTGTCATGAGCATTCTCCTTTTTGATTTATTTGAACAAATTGTTGTTACCAACCAACACAATCTGTTTTGTATAATCACAATATACTCCTTTCTAAGTTTATTGTCAACACTTTTTGTTTAAAATAATCAATAATTTTATTAATCTGATTAAGTCAAACAAAAAAAGCCCTAAAAAGAGCTTTTAAACAATATAATCAGAGTAAGTTACAAAATCACTTTTGTATACTCCTCTATCTTTTCTTGTACCTTATCTAAGGACTGATCAGTAATCACAGCGGTGATATCTGATAAGGAACAGATAGAAGTGAAATCTTCCTTCCCGATTTTAGAGGAATCTATCAAAAGATAGCTTTCAGTAGATCGTTCTAGGGCTAGCTTTTGAGTGTAAGCTTCTTCAAAAGACGAAGTCATAATCTGACCATTCTTAATTCCATTCCCACTAAAAAACATCTTGGAGAAATACATCCGATCCATAATGGCATTCGTCATCTCTCCAACAAAAGCCTGGGTGGCATCTCTCATTTCTCCACCTAAGAGAAATACTTTAAACGTATCAGATTTCTTTTTCTGTAGATCATTAAAGATTGGTAAACAATTAGTAATCACCCGAAGGTTTTCATTCGTAATCTCATCAGCAAGAACCTCAACAGAGGTTCCTGGGCCAAGAAAAATGGTATCTCCATCTTTAATTAATTCTACAGCCTTCTTAGCTACTTTCTTCTTTTCTTCTATATTCTTTAATAGCTTTTCTTCATGGGGGAGTTCACGATAGAATTGGGATTTATTACTTTTGGCTCCACCAAAAATTCGAGTCAGTTTTCCTTGACTTTCTAACTCTGTTAAATCACGCCGCACCGTCATATCTGAAACTTTCAAACTGTCCATAATCTCAGAAACAGTGACTGTTCCCGCTCTATCAACTAGTTTGACTAATTCATCCAGTCGTTGATGTTTGTTCATCCTTTATCCCCTTATCTACATTGTTACCAATTGTTCATTGTTTATTCTGATATTTTATACAGAAAGATTCTAGTATTCATTATAACTCTTTCTGTTTAACATTTCAACATTTCATGTTTAATTCAAACACTTTCGACTTGCATTAGTACCTCTGAAAATTTCTATATTTCAGGTTGATCTAATGATTCTTGATACTTGAATTTGGAGGCTTCTGTATATTCTTTATTCAAGATTTCTACAAAGTTTTCCAATCTCCTTGCTACATCTTCATAATTTTCTAGATAATTATCTAATTGTTTTTGAAGTTTAAAGATATCTTGATTCACTTTTTCCAAGCTGAGAGTTTCTGACAAATTAAATTTTGCAAAATCATATTTAGCTAGTTTTCGGCTTTCTTGATTACCACTTTTTAGATTGATAAAAACTTCTGCCATCTTATCTAAGGCAGCGATTTTTTCTTGTGTCTCATGTAATCTAATATCTAGTTTTGCTATTTCCGTTACAAACTCTTCCTTAATTTCATGATAACTCTTATCACTAGTATTCAGCTCAATCAAGAGATTGATCTCAGAAATTTTTTGTTGGATATTAGCGACAGTTGGTCTCCTATAGGGAAGTTTTTGACTATCCTGTGTTAGCTGTCTTATCAGAGTGCGCCCTTTGATGTAGCGATCTTTGTATGAACTCTCTTTATTATAGACAAAGTAAGATGTGGTTTCTCGAATGTAGACTTTATACTTTTTAAACTCCTCTTCTTCTATGGTATCTAGCTGGTAGTTAGGAATAAAGATGATACCATTTTGTCTTATTCCAAAAGAAACTTTGATGTAGATTCCTTCATCAACCAACTTCTCAATTTGATCTTCTGCTAATTCAACCTCAAATTCATGTACAGCATCTCGATTCTTCTTAAATTTCTCATAAGCTGATTCAGTCTCATCAAGATTAACCTTTTCCTGTTTCCGCTCTTCCTTAAAGTTATGATATTGTTCTTGTAAATTCCCCTGTTCTTCTAACGTTATTATTTTTCTCTCTTCAAAATAACTTTGAAAAAATTGAACATCATAGAGTTTCTTATCACTTATTTTTTTATGATTTAAACTGATTCTTTGTCCATCTTCTTCTAGGGTAAAGTTCACATTTTTCCGTTTGAAGTCTATGGTAAGATTTAGTTCTCTAGCTTTTGAAAGTAATTCTTCTATAGAATTTGTTTTCTCAAGCAAAAATTCCAATCGGTTTTCAATGTCTTGTTTGGCAAAATAGGTTCTGAAGAACTCTTCATCATACAAATCCCGTTTGCTAAGTTTGTTTCCACGAATAATCCGCTTCATATCTCTATCTGTCATCAAAAAACGACTATACCTGCGAGTAAAGTCTATTTTAACATGAAGCTGCTCTGCTTTTTTCAAAAAGTCCTCAAAAGAATCAGACTGCTGCATCAAAAAATAAAGGCGTTGTTTCAGTTCAAACTTGTGGTTCGATTTTTTATAGACCTCATAATCACGATGTGAATAACGATTCTCAATAATTTTTGCTCCAGCTATTTTAGAAATGCGATCAGAAATCATACGAAAATTTCTTTCCTGAGCATAGTCCCACTTAAGTTTCTTGTATGAGTTGATATCAACAGAGTTTATTACTATATGGTTATGAAGATGCGAGTGATCAGTGTGAGTTGCTACAATAAATCGAAACTGCCCACCAGTTAATTCTTGAATTGTTTCATATCCTATGCGATTGACTTCTTCTGGAGATAAGTTATCATCAGGAGAAAAAGACTGTATCAAATGATGGGCATGAATCTTTTGTTGGCGCTTTTCTTGACGATCATTTCGGAAATTATAGAGAGCATCGTTATTCAGAAAATTAGTATTGTACATCTCCACTGTTTCTTCATAAGTTGGAAAGTCTAAGTAATTGCTCACACCAAAATCAGATACTAACTTTAAATTGTTTGTCTTGTCAGGATTGAGGATATATTTAATCAATCGTCTGCGATATTTTTCTCCATGAGTCGCAAAATGTTTAGTGACTACCATAAAACTCCTTTAATTTCTCTACCTTAATTTGAAAATCTTTTTCCACCTCTGATACAAGCTCTGCCATTCCTTGACGCAACTCTTGAAACTGTTCATAAGAAATAATGTGACTTTGATTAACTGCATGCGCAATTTGATTGACATTATTTCCAATACGCTTGAGTTCAAAAATCAAGTCTTGATAAGTTGCCGTATCAATTGTGAGGAAGTTCATATTAGGGTTAAGCAAAACTTTTCTAGCATATTCAGAAAAAGTTTTACATCTACTCTTAGAAAGATGATTATTTAGTTGGTTCAATTCCGAGTCAGTCAGAAAAACTTTTTTCAAGTTCGTTCGATAACGATGCTCCACAGCACCCTCCTAACCTAAATACTTGTCACAAAACTCTGGACTGAGTTGATGAGTTCGGCTCACGTCTTTAATCAGTTCCTGAACACAATTTAAAAGAAGTGAAACATGGTCTTGAGTCACTTGATTACTTACTTTGGCTATAACCAATACTTCATAAACATCACGGCTAATTTGTTCTAGCTTTTGCAATTGCCACAGTGAAAACCAAGCTTTTATAGCTAACTTTTCTTCATCATAGGCCAATAATTTATCCCTTACAAAAGGAGAAAAATGCCTATAATTTGATTGATTCATCAGTTTTTCAATTTGCTCCAGCTCCTCCGCAGTTAGATTGACCTCTTTTCGGACATCTCGATATTGTTCAACCATCTCAGTTCCCTCATTTTTATCATTTCTCGGGTTTAACCCGCCCCCGTAATACATACGGAGAATTTCTAAAGCTCTCACTCGTTTCTTGTTAGGTCTTTGCGAGCTCAGATATTGTGTCCACAATATCCCAAAAATCATATCGCCAGCTGTCCAAAACCTACCAGTTTTGACAGCTAACGATAAGATAACTTGGTGGCTCCGCCCCTAAACCCCCAGTAGAAAATCAATATTTGATTTTCTTAGGAATGATATTAGGATAACAAGGATGGTTTGGAAAAGTTATCACAGCGTTGAAAAGTGGGTAAGAAAAAAGAGAGCCTGAGCTCTCAATGCTATATTTAGGTCAAACTACTATTGTGATTAACTAGTTCTTCAAAAATAATTTGAAATATATCCTTCTCTATAAAACTCCTTAGCATTCTTATATTTTCAAAAGAACTTACATGTTTTCTATAAGTTTCACGTAAACCACAATTTTCTATAATATTTTTATCTTCCTCTGATAGCCTTGACGTTACATTTTCAAATATATTATCAATTACCTGGAGTAACTCGCTCTCCGTTAAGTTTTGAAATTTTATTTTTAAATCAATCCTAGAGAATATAGGAAGTCCAAGTTTTTCTGCTATTTCTTTATCATTACAAAAATTTGTTGTTAAAACAAATATACAGTTAGAAACATCTACAGAGTAATTTATATCTTCCAACTCCCCTTCATCAAACATTTGATAAAAAACATTGTATAAACCAGTATTTACCTTGTCAAATTCATCAATTAAGACAATGTTTGTTTCTCTTGACAATAAATCTTTTGCCAACGAATTTTTACTATGAGCATCCCCGAATATATATTTATATGCTTCTTCAGTTTGCATCATCGAGAATTGTATTCGTGTCAATCTTCCTTTAAAGTATTCACTAAGCGTTTTAGCTAACTCAGTTTTGCCAACACCTGAATTTCCGTAAAATAACATGACAAGTGGAGATTTATCAGTAAGGGTGGTTTTCTTTAATAGACCAATTGAAACGTCTTTTTTAGCTTGCTGCTGACCTACAACATTCGAAGACAACATATGATTATATAAATCAACAACTTCTTCTTTATCAATCCCCTTATACTGTGAACAAATCTCTTCTATGACATCTTCAAACTGAACTCTCAATGAGGTTTCAATTCTTTTAGGTGGGTTTTGGATATAAAGATTTTGAATATCATGTCCTAAAAGAACAATATTATTAAAATTTGATATTACATGGTCAGTTACTGAAGCATAATCATCAGCATATATAACAACATTTTCAATTTGTTCCTTGCCAAAGCCATCTGCAATATATTGTGATGCATTTACATCATTCGCTCTCACAGTGATATTGTATTGACGAATAAGTTCCATGAATGGAGTATATCCTTCAATATCTCTCGATTTTAATAATTCATTAAAATCTCTCTTAGAACCTTTAAAAAGTACAATACTATCCATTTAATTCACCCCTGCAAGTATAACATCATAGACTGGATATTCCATATTCGAATAAGTCTTTTCATCTTCTGAAATCCCAGAAAAGGATAAATGATTACGTCGCAAATTAAACTGTGATTCAAAATCTAAATCACCAATAGTTGTTTCCCCGACTTTTATCGAATAAAGTTTTAGGGTCATTTTTGTTAAATCGTGAATTCGATAATTATTTTTGAAAGAATTGATATTAAAGCGGAAAATTCTTTCAATCTTATGCTCTTTATTATATCCTAGAAGCTCAAAATAACCTTTTATCTCTCTTATTCCAGAATTCAACTTCGAAAATGACATAGATACATTTTCCATGCCTTCTATACTTTGACTCCCCTCCATCATTTCTGAAATTGGTGCAATCATAGCAAAATAAGACATCGAATTTTCACTAATTTCTAGAGTATAGTTTTCTGTAATATCAACAAGATAGTTTTTCTTCCGTAATTCTACGGTATCTAAGAAATCGTATAATAGAGAATTTTCAAGAATTGTTTTTGCTATTTTGTTTCCTTGGATAGCACCTGAAGTAGTACTTGATACACTTACCCCACCACTTAGACCTGCCATTTTTTCAAAAATAGTTTTTAATGCACCATTTTTACCTAGCGAGACTTCCCCAGTAATCTGTGCATCAATACCTCCTTCCAATGTTGACATTAGCTCAGTTGTTTTCGTTAATTTCCCCTTTGATTCAATTTGTAAAAAATCCATCGCTGTCGATTCATCAAAATAGATTACCTTTTTTATTGTTGTCATTTCTTACTCCCAATCATATTCTTATCTACTAAGTTAGCTAATTTTTCTTTTCCCATCTTCATCATCTCTTTCTCAACCTTACTCCATTTACCGAAGAGAGATTTTTGAAGAACTTCTGCTGCTGCCCCCTCATCCGTTTCAGAATCGTAAATGCAAGTCCTATCTCTTTGATAAATTTGAATGCGGTCAAAGAGTTTATCGTTTTCTAACTCTCTTAGATTCTCAACCAAATGGTCCACAATACCATCATGGTACTCTTTAGGTGTTGCTCTAGTTTGGCTTGGATTTACTGCATAGACTTCTTCGTAACAGATTAAGGTGCTGAGATAAGACAATTCAGGCTTGGTGGCTATCAAGGCTAACGAGACTTGGTATCCCCTTGATTTTAATAGCTGTGTAGTTTTTCTTGGGACTTCCGTCGTTCTCAAAGTTCCTTCAATTAACAAATGATAGCCTTGTATGCTGAGTTCATCAACCAGATGCTCTACCATTTTTCCTGTAAATCCCTTGGTGTAGTCCACACTATCTTTACCATACTTTTCTTGCAGAGCTAAGTAATTTGGGTGCTGAGAACGATAGCTATCACCGTCAATGATAACGATATTTCCCTGAAATTCTTTTTGTTTAATTCGATGAATAGTCGTCTTTCCTGCTCCACTTTGACCACCAAGCAAGATGGCTTTAGGTTGGTCTGGAATCGTCTTTCCACGAGTTAGAGCTCGAATCGTTCGCTGTAAGGCTTTCTGAAATTCATCCTCACTAAATTCTTCCAGTCTCATCAAGCCACCACCCGATGATACACCGTGTCTAACATCCGCTCTATACCGTCTAAATAGCCATTATAACGCTCTATTTCATCGAAAGTATCAACAAGGTAAATCTTTGTATGGATCAATTCAGCCAGATCGTCGCTCATCAAAATCCAAGGATTAGTTTCGTCATCAAAAGCAATATCCTGACTATCTTGGTAGCGATAGAGTTGGGATAGAATGGCTGCTCCACGTTCTTTAATCACTTCTACTTTTAAGGTTAGTTGGTAATCTTCAACAGGTGTTAACATTTTGTCCTCCCCTACAATATCAACGTATGAAACATTAAATTTCTGACAAATTCGGTCGATGAGTTCTGTTGAAACCGTGCTAGTTCCATTTTCATATCGACTTAAGCTATTGCGTGAAATCCCAACAATTTTTGCGAATTCTGGCTGGGTTAGATCATGAGTTCTGCGTAAGGACTTAATATTATCTCCAATCATATACTGTTTCCTCCTTGTATTTACTCTTATTATACCACAAAGAACGGATAACGCACCAAAATTGGTGCATTATCCGTTCTTCGGTTTCTTTGCCTGCTTAAATTCTTCAATCCGTTTCGCCAGTTGCTCGGTGTTCAGTTTGTTCTTGACATCAGTAATGGTTTCATCTAAAGTTAGTTCCCTTGGTATAGGTTTTGAGATGGTTTCTTCTGCTCTAGTGGTCTGAGTTTTTGAATCAAAGACAACATCTAGTAATTGGTCTACCTTAAATAATTCGGCTTCAGACATCCCTGATAAGCGATGAATGAGACGTTTAAAGCTATTCTGGTTATGAGTTTTCTTTCTGAATAATCGCATAGTTTTTCTCCTTATAAAAAGCAGTCCAGCTGGACTGCTCTCGCTTATAGTTCATCAATAGCTACGGAAATAGCCTGTAGCTTTTTATTTTGAATCTTCTTTTCATCAATCAGCTGATGGAATTCTTCAATTTGCTTTTGACAAGCTGAAATGTCATTGTTGTTTTGTGCAATTGTATTCGCCAAATGTTGTTTGTAGTCACTAGTGATATTTACTTTCAGCGACTGACTTTGCTTATCTTTTTCTTCAGTCTTTGATTCTACTTTAGCTTCTGGATTCTTTTTTTGCTTTTCAAAAGCAGCCACATAATCCACTTCTTCATTTGGCTGATCATCCTTTTTATGGAAGAGTGCTGCGATTTTAGCTCGCTCTTCATTTGAAGATGTTGGTGTCGCATCGTCTAGTGGCTGATCAAAATTCCATGATTTACTCATTCTGTATCCTCATTTCTATCATTTGGGTGGAGTGGGGCTTCTTTACCAAAGGCCTGTTCTAAAGCTTCATGAAAGGATAAATGACTAGATTGTTGCCGTTTGATAAAGGTACTGTACATAACTGTTTGAAGTTGGTCACGATAGTTTTCCAATTTTTCCGTCTCTCGCGAGACTTTTTCTTCTTGTCTAGCCACTTTTTCAGCCAGACGTTCAATCACACTCATAAAACATTCCTCCTTGTCACACTCTAGCTTATGACAAGACTCTTGATTTTGTTATCACAATTCTAAAACAGTCTCTCGTTTAGGTGGAGGATGATTCCTAATGACTTGTGCTTGAACTGATTGGATAACTTCCCCTAAAGAAATTTCCCTTTGTTGTTTCACCAAATCATTCCAGTCTGACTTGGTTTCAAATCCCTGTAATGGTGGCAATTCTTGAACGATTGGAATACCTTTCTCTGACAATTTCTGACAAAAGTCTCTCCCGGCTTCATCATTATCAACTGCCAATGTTATCATTTCAGGGTGTTCATTAAAATAGGGTGTCGTATCTTTGATGGCATATAGGTAGTTGGTTAACCGATTAGGTGTGACGGTGTCTAAAAAATCTAGTTTCCCTTGTTCCTCTGCTGCTAGACGCAAGACTTGGTATGCAATCACTGAAAGTTTTAAGCCTTCCATTGAAACCAGGCGAACATCTGATAGCTGCTTTTGATGAAGCTGATAATAGCTCATCATATCAATAACCGATTCACAAAAGATGAGTCGATTAGGTTTGCCAACATCAAAACTAATACCCACATGACCATGAGACCCCTTCATGATTTTCTTCAAGTATCCTCGATCATGTCTTTGTTCATTTTTGACGAGACCTTGAAGGCTTGCTCCTTCTAGCTGACCATGGTGGTTGTAGCTCTTAAAGACAAGGACAGATTCCTGAAAGGTCTTTGTCTGGTAACATGCTTGAGCCAAGATCCCTTTTCTACCGAAGGCATTAATAACATCATCACTTAATCCACGAACCTGGGTCAAGTAAGTTCTTGCTTGCTGAAAAGTTTCTTCAGGCAAATAATAACGAAAATGTCGATAAGTTTCTTCTATCGTTTTAGCCTGTTTAAAATCTCCAGTTTCAAGATAGGACACGGCTTCTTTGAAAGAAACACCTGCCACTAACTGAACAAAGTCAATCACATCTCCTTGTATATCTCTTGAAAACCATTTGAAAGTATTGGTATCGGCAAAAATCCGAAAGGAATCATGTTCTGGGTGTTCATAAACTTGTCCTGATAAACATCTAAAGGAATAACCCAGACTCTCAGCCACATCTAAAATGGACTTTTGTTTTACTGCTTTAATTATTGTCATCTCATCTCCCTATCAAAAAAGCAGAAGAATCTCTCCTGCTAGTTTGTCTCATGTGTGGTATCTCCTTGAATGTTTGGAATACTAGAGTTAGCCCCATCGGTAGCTTCTTTTAAGTTCTCTAGTTTTCCATTACAAATGGTTAGATGATTAACCAGGAGCTTGTCTGAAACCTTGGAGTAGGACAACTTAATCGTCTTAGTTTCTGTCTGAGTAGTTCGTTGTTGCTGCTTACTCAAATCAGATACATAGGTCACTTGATAGGATACTTCTGCAAGTGCTTCATTTTCTTCTGTATCGACGTAGATACTAGCTGATTCAAATCGGTAGTCAAGCATGTAATCTTTATAAACTTGATTGATGGCTTCTTTCTGATTTGCTTCTTCTTCTGAAAATGCCGAATCAGTCATGTAGGGCTTAATACGAGTGTTATTTTCACCTAGCTGAACTTTGGTATAATACCGTGTCAAAAACTCTTTAACAAGCTCATCTGATAAGATCGTTGCTTTTTCTTCCTGCCTTTCCTTTGTCACTAGCTTATTTGCTTCTGCTCGTATTTGGTGCTCAGTTTGCTTTGAAACGGATTGTGAGCCAATCGTATAGCCAATCATGACCATAAAACTTACTGCGACTAAACCTCCTACTCCAATCAGAAATCTAGCCTTTACTTTATTTAACATGGCTTTCTCCTTTATAAGTGATAGCCACATCATATCAAGATTAACTTGGAGATTTTATCACAAGAAAAAGGACTACCAATTGGTAATCCTAAGTATTAAGCTACCCTTTTTCTCCATAATCTAATCATCAGAGTAAGGAAGAATAAAAAGTTTGATGCAATATAAAATCCTGTAAAACTCCAAATACCATTGGTGGCTAAATCTTCTGTATAGAGATTTCGTTCTGTGAAGAAGAGGTAAATCCCAAAAATTTCCATAAAGGCCAAGCTTCCAATGAGGCCGATAAGAACTAACCCTGTTGCAGCCTTTACAATCTGAAATAAAACAATAAAGATTAATCCTAATGCGGTAATAAGAAGAGAGCTTTGTAATATCTGTTCCATCATGTCTTGCACCTCTTCCTAAGTCAATTGCTTACGGTAATAATCAGCTTGTTCCTTGTCGAGTTCATCTAATTGACTAACTAAATCAAGGTATTCTGCTTTTGTCACCTCATCTAAGTCTGGAAAGTCATTCTCACGAGTTGTGATGATGACCTCTAATTGACTAGTGATTTCTTGTTTTGAAAAGCTATAATCAAGGGTCTCATCTTCATACTGTTCTTTTAAGGATTGGTAGTTTTCTCTATCTTCTGGGCTTGTAAATCCTTGTGCTAACCATTCTTCTAGTTGATAACGCATTTCTTCGACTGTTTGGGTCATGGTCTGTTCTCCTTTTGTGATTTCTTGACTTCATTTTACCGCGTTCAAAAATATTTGTCAGCCTTTTTCTTAAATCTCAAGAGCTATTTGTTGCTGTTTTTGATGTTGTGTGCCTTCATTAAACTTGGCCAGTGCTACATCAATTTCCTCGATTTCAGCTTCTTGTTCTACCAAGGGTGCCAAAACATCATACTTAGCCTTTACAAGCTGATAATCCTCTTCTTTTGGAAAGACTTTCTCAACTTCAACTTTCGCTACTTGTAACTTATCTTTTAGGTTCTTTACCATCTCTTCTGTCTTTTCTTGGTCATCAATAATATGGTCAATGGCATTATTAATCCGTTGAATAGTTCCCACGTCTGATTTCAAATCAAGGGCGACTGTATATTGATTATCTCCTACAATCATCAAAGAAATAGTCTCTGGTAAGGGCTCACTAGGACCTCGAGTTGTCATTTTTAAATCAAATCCTCTAAATGTGGCAAGAGTTCTGACTTCCTTTGTCTCTGAACGGTTATAGGTAATGAGTTTTCGGAGATAGTCCCCTGCTTCAGCACGATTGTCCATTGCTTGATTGTCAAATCGCATGACAAAGTCTAAGTGCTTAGTTGCGAGGGATTGAGCAATATCCTTATCATATTGACTCAATCGTTTTTCCATGATAGGGAGGTACTTCTCGCAATAGGAAACGGTATGGCGGTATTCATCTTTGGAGCGGTTAAAGGCTCGTTTTTGATTTTCTAATACTGTCAGTTCATTTTCCAACTCCATTTTGAGTTTGAGATAGGGATTACCAGTCGCTAAAGCCTTAAAGTCAGAAGCCGTCATGGTTTGTTCGTCTATATCTTCTGCTGCTCGAATAGGTTCTTTAGATGTCATAATTTGTTTAATATAACGCAACTTATTTTCCTGTGTTGCCCACAAATAATTATCAAAAGAACCTTTCGTAATATAATGATAAATCTCTACATTTTGGTGCAGATTACCTTGTCTAATCAAACGTCCATTGCGTTGCTGGATGTCAGAGGGACGCCAAGGAACATCCAAATGGTGGACAGCTTTCATTCGTGATTGCACGTTTAAACCAGTTCCGCCCTTTTCCGTTGAAGCCATGAGAATCCGTACTTCTCCGCTATTGACCTTTCTAGACAGTGAGTTTTTCTTTTCATCAGTATTGGCGTCATGGACAAAGGCAATCTGGTCTTTTGGAATCCCTCGATCCACAAGCAAGTCTTTGAGTTCATTGTAAACATCAAAGCCCTCTTCCTTACTCTTTGGCGTTCCAATATCAGAGAAAATCATCTGAGTGGCTTTGTCTTCTGCTCCTTCACGGTAAATTCGCTCGACATTATCGACCACTTGAAGGATTTTCTGATTGTCCGCTAAGGTATAAGCAGGGTCAATGAGACGCATATCAATAGCTAGTTTTCTGGCTTCGCCGGTTATCTTTAACATATTATCAACGCTAGGATCTACACTACCTGATTTGATAGCGTCTGAACGCTCTACCAGTTCTTCTAAATAGTATTTCTGGGCTTCTGTCAACTCGCTTTCCACCGCAATTATCTTAGCTTCTGGTACAGGTAAATCCAACATATCAGAAGTTTGAATATCGGCAGTCTCCTTGTAGATTCGCATAAGTTCAGGAAGATTGACAAATTTTTTAAACCGTTTCTTAGGCTGGTACTTATCTCCTGTTGGGGCTAATTCCATAGAGTTCTCGATATTCCCAAAAGCTCCAACCCACGAATCAAAATTGGATACTTGGTATCGCTCTAAAACATCTGGTTGAATGTAATTCATCATGGTGTAAAGTTCGCTGATAGAATTGGATACGGGTGTTCCTGTCGCAAAAACGACATTTCTATCTCCATGCTCTGCCTGAACCTGTCTGACCTTCATCTCCATATCCACGTTCTTTTTAGAAGTGGTATTGGTGATTCCAGCTACATTCCCAAGTCCAGTGATTGGACGGATATTCTTGAAGTGATGAGCCTCGTCCACAAAGAGAAAATCTATGCCTAGATTTTCAAATTCAATAAAGGTATCTCGCTCCAGTTTTTGGAGTTCTTCCAACTGGTGCTCTAATCCCTTGATAGAACGCTCTGCTTCTTTAACTGTATAGTTATTGTCACTACCTTGTTTGATTTCTCTTAGCTGCTCTAACTTATCCTGAATATAAGTCAACTGTTTTTCCTGACTCATGGGGATCTTTTCAAACTGGGAATCCCCAATGACAATAGCATCGTAGTCCCCTGTGATAATGCGAGAGACAAACTGCTTGCGTTTGGCTTTGGCAAAGTCTTTCTTGGTCGTCACATAGACCTTTTTCGTTGGAAAGAACTTCATGATTTCTTGACCAAACTGGGCGGTCAAACTAGAAGGAACCACATAGAGAGGTTTATGCACCATACCAAGTTCTTTCAGTTTAAAGCCTGCTCCCAGCATGGTTAAGGTCTTTCCAGAACCGACTTCGTGAGCTAGTAGGGCACGTTTTTCTTCCACAATCCGTTGAATGGCATTCTTTTGGTGAGGACGTAAGGAGATATTCTGGGCAAGCCCATCGATGGCTAAATGACTGCCATCATAGACCTTGGACACTGTTCGATTATAGAGGCCGTTATAGGTGTCTTCAATCATCTGCTGCACTTCTGGGTACCTTGCCACAAAGTCTTGAAACAACTCTTGAATTTGGTTTTCCTTGGCACGAAGAACTGTTGTTTTCTCCACATCTGTCACATTCTTTTTCTTGTCTCCTTCAACAATTTGTTTTGTGATGGTCGGTTGATTGGAATTAAGGAGGTTTTCAAAGATTTTTCGACCACTATCATAACGAGAACCTGAAACACCCAGACTTCTATCCGTTGCCGTAGAATAGGTATAGGCAAACTTAGACTGGTAGGAAATTGTTCCATCAAGAGGACTGACTTCAAGGACTGTCGCTACTTCTTGGCCAGAGAGTTCATAGGCTTTGCCCATAAAGGTTTCTTGGGCAAATTTTCCATAAACGGCTAGAGGAATCCAACGTGAGCCAATCCGATAATCAATATCAGCTAGAGTGACACGTTGTGGTCTAACCTCTTCTAAGAGAGCTTGATAGTGTTGCCAAGGAAAATCAGAATTTTCTTGCTTAATGAGTAAGTCCACAATTTCTAACTTAGTCACCACATCCCCTGATAAGAAATCCTGACGAGACACATAGACCACTTCTCCGTTTTGGAGATAGCGTTTTGGGTCAGGAATAATGGCATCTCCCAGTTCTTCAATCAAAGTAGCTTTGGAATCTGTGTGATAAATAGACATCATGTAATCCAAATCCACTCCACGCCCATCTGCTAGGCTGGAATTGAGAGCATCAAGTGCTGAGGTAACTTCTGTCACTTCTCTTTCAGGACGAACCAGAGCTTTTTCAAAGGCAAGCGACTTAGTATAGATAATCGTTTTTCCATTTGGGTCAAGACTTTCATCTTCTAAACTAGCAAGGAGCGAATACTTATCATCACTATCAAAAAGATTGCGGTTTACAGCACTATTCAAATAACCATAGCGTTTGACAAAGCTATCATAAACATGATTGAGTTTGCCTAACAATTGATTAAATTTCTCCTTATCGTAGTCATAATAGCGTTGAATGGCAATGACTTCTTGATAAGTATTACGAATGTCCACCATTCCCTTAATCCGTGCCACTGCCTTATCTGATAGCGGTGCTTCATAAAAGACCGTTTTTTTGAAATATCCCTTAAATTGTCCTCGTTTTGCTGTTTCCTCGGTCACATAGACATCAAGAGCCGTACTATCCGTCACCTCTAAAGCATTAAAGCGGTCAATCTGCTTTTGGGAATGCTTGCTGTCCCAGGCTTTAAAGTTTCCATCTTCATCGACATAATAGCTGATTTCTTCCGTCTTGGTTCCCACTCGAATACCTTTGTTATCTCGATAGTAAACCGTAGAATCCTGATAGCCAAAACTGTATTGACCAAGATTCTCTCTCATTTCAGGTGGAATGGAGGTATCAATAACTAGTTTGGCCAGTACATCTGGGTTGATGATGATTTCAGAAGCATCTACCATTCTTGGTGCCTTGACCTGTTCCAGAGCAGTCTGAACATCTCCTATCAGGTTATCAGAACTGCCCTTAACAGAAAGAGTTCCACCGTTAAAGTTTCTGACTTCATAGGTTCCTAGAACTTGGCGATTGTATTCTCCATCAAAGTAAGGATTGAGCCAAATGCGGTCATCCTTGTCATAACGAACGGAACCTGAAAAGGCTAGGTCAGCTGCCACATATCCTTTGTCCAAGTGCTTCTGGAAGAACAACATATCTGTTGTAACATTGGTTCCTGCAATGGCCTTAAAAGCAGTATCTGGTAAACGCACACCACCAAGAAACTCGGTTGTCTCACGAATATCTTGAAGAATATTCTCCGTCCGTTTATCCATGGTTCCTGTGGAGGAGATAATGGTCACTTGCCCACCATCATGTACCAAATCAAGCGACTTCTTCACAAAGTAGTCATGAATCATATAAGGCTTATCGTACTTGTTATCTGCAATCCGAATATTAGCAAACGGTACATTTGAAATTACCAAATCAAAGCTATTATCATTAAAAGCAACTGTCTCAAAACCTTTGACTTCAATATGCGCATTTGGATGAAGGTGTTTGGCAATAGCTCCTGTAATGGTATCTAACTCCACACCGTATAACTCACTTTTTTCTCTCAAATGTTTGGGCATAGCCGCAAAGAAATTCCCTGTTCCCATGGAAGGATCTAGGATTTTACCACCTTTAAAGCCATCTCGTTCCAACTTATCCCATATCTGACGAATAAGGGCAGGATTAGTGTAATAAGCTGTTAGAGAGGACTGTTTCATATCCGAATATTCCTTATCGGATACTAAATTTTTTAGTTCTTCACGTTCTTTAGAGAACTTAGGATTATAGTCATCAAAGAAATCGTTAGCAAGTCCACCCCAACCCACATATTTGGCCAAAAGTTCTTGTTCACTCGGAGTCGCTTGTCGTTGTTCTGCTTCAAGTGTTTTCACAAGACGAATGGCAGCAATATTCGTCTCCACCTTATCTCTAGCTGTCTTAGGGTAAAACTCTGTCAGATCTTCTGGAAAGTGAAAATCAACAGCAGGAATGGTTTCAACGACATCAGCTACCTCTGAATCAGTCTCCATCTCAATACTTTCTGGTACTTTCTCTTCTATTGCATTGACTGGTTGTGCTGTCATCATCACTTTAGAAACTGGATCTTTTTGTTCTTCCATATCCATAAAGGAAAAGAGGTCTAATTCCTGACTGGTTTGCTCCATCTCTTCTTTTTCTTCGACAGAAGGAACATGGAGAGCCTGGGTGATGTCGTCTAGTGTCTGGAAGAAAAGGACTGGATTTTGTTCAATGAGATAGGAGAAATCATTTTGTAATTCAATCCGAATCAGGTTATTAACTCCTGACTCTTCTATGGCTATCACCTTAAAGTCTTGTCCCTTATAAGTTACCATAGAGTCAAGGGGAAAACGTTCAAGAGCTTCTTGTATGATAGGATTGTTGGGGGTTGGCTGAGGAATGGACATGTCAGCCTCAGTTTGAATAAAGGTGTCCCTCCAGTCTTTAAAGACAAGGTCTGGAGTTTCCTGTTTTTCTGCTTCAAAAGTTCTAGCTTCTTCCAAAGATAAGTCTTCGTGTAAAAAGCCATAAGCAACTGGTCTTAAATCTTCCAAATCCAGCTGACTGGTCAAGAAAAATTCAACCTTTTCATGGCTAAGTCCCATCTGAAGCAATTCTGTCGCAAGAGCTAGTTGAGTTACTGTGGCTTTGGGATAGCCACCTAATAATGCAAGGTCCGCATTTTCCAAACGGAAGCGACCTGCTGCGTCCAATAAAACGCTGACTTGGTCTGGCTCAAACTGAAACAAATCAATCCCAACCTGATTCAATATCTCTTGATTTTCAGTCCTGATAGCTTGACCAATCTTTTCTAATTCCTTTTCTTCGATTTTAGTCAGTGTTCGTTTCAGATCATAGGCACTACCATCAGCCTCTAAGTAGGTGAGCAGTTGCTTTCCCTCATAGACTGGTATCATTTCCATCTCATGATCAAAATCCCCACGTCTAAGGTTCGGAAGTTTAGGAAGGTCGTTTCGTACCTGGTCAAAATGGCTCAGTATCTCAAATTTCTGAGTCAGATTCAATTTCTCATACGCTGGTAAGTGTTCCGTTTGTCCCGTTCGAAAATCCAGTTGTGACAGGTCTTCGTCAAGGCTTGCAATCATGATAAAACCTTCTTCTCGAAAAGTAATCTCTTGAGGTGGTTCTGGTCCCATGATTTCTTTCTCTTCTTCAATAGCTTTTGGTTTCACTGCCTCTGCTTCTGGTTCATAGCTCAAAAGAAATTGTTCAATATCACGACTGATACGATCAGACAGGTTATTAGCCACACGGTACACATTGACTAAGTTTGCGGCTCTGCCTTTTTCCAACAGAGAGGATACTGAAATGGACTGATAAGCTCCTTCTTGGTCTAAGAGTTGAAAGCGAGTCGCCAGGTTAAAGAGGGCAACCTCAATTACCAAGGCTTTCTCATTGGTTGATAATTGGGGCAACTTATTTAGTCCAGGCTGACCAAAGGTTTGCGTATAGGTACGTAAGTCATGAGCTGCTTCAAATGGACTAGCTGCCACGAAGGCAGAGACATCCGTCTCAAACTGAACCACTTGAACAGGTGGTTTGACCTCTCCCCTATGGGTCGTAAAGTGTTGGATCAGACTGTCCCAGTCCTCATCAAAATGGGCTGCCTGATAACATAAAAAGGATTCCAAAAGAATATGGTCACGTGGCAATCTTGCCCGCAACATCTCTAGTAAGTGTTCTTGATTCATGCTTCTCTCCAATCGAAAATGGGCTGAGAAATGTTCTCAGCCCACTGCTTTAATCTAGGACCAAGGCTCTTTGGTCTTTTTCTTGTGGCAACTTATCCATTAAAGTCGTCACATACTGTTGTAAGAAATGGCTTCTCTGGTCTAACAAATCTTTCTGCAAGGCAATGTAGGTCACATCTCCAAAATAATCTTGGCTAGTTAGAGACAAGTCCTTTTGGATAATGTCTTGCAAGGTTTCTAAGGTGAGAGACGAATAATCGTCCTCATCCAAAACCTCATACCGAGCAAGGGTGTCTGAAATGTTGTTGGACGCTATCACTTCCATGATGAAACTAGCTCCCTCCCCTGTTAGATAGAGTTTATCTAACAAATCGGTCAGCTCTTCTTGAAGCTGTTCCTGATATCCTTCTGCCTTTAGGCGTAAATCATCACTAACCAAAGGCAAGTCATCTATTGCCATAAAGTCACGATAGAGGGTATCAAGTAGTGACATATTATCAACACTTAACTCCATGGCTAGAAAGGCTTTAACCATATCTTCATAGTTTTCTCGTGCCATCTCTGAAAATGTCTTAGAAATGGTTTCATAGTTCCAAGTCATAGCTTCTCTCCTTACGCTGATGTTGAGTTGGCCATAAACCTTGTTGTACTTCTTCAAGATCCGTTAGGCCATCACTATCCGTGTCACTGCTCAAGGGATTGGTTCCTCGATCTAGTTCCACAGCGTCCGTTAAGCCATCCTGGTCAGAATCCGTATTGTAAATTGTTTTTGGTTTCATCTAGTTGTCCTCCATTTTCCGCTTTGAAAAGCCATAAGCTAGACCGAGAAGAAGTCCTCCACCAACAAGCGTCAAGAGAGACTGACTCTCCCCTGTATTTGGGAGAACACTAGCAGGAACTGGCGGCTCAGGAGTCTCAACTGGTGGTTGTGATGGTGTTGGCTGATTTGGAGTTGGTGGTTCTGGTTCAGGAGTGTGCGTCTTAACGGTGTTTGAACTGATGGTATAACCATTAACAGTATGAAGCACTGTATTTTCCACCTCACCTGAAGCGATTCGTTTCATCTGCAAGTAAACATCTGCTTGAAATTCAGATTTTTCTGCGAGACCTTCTAAAAAATCTTTATCAAAGCGAATGGTGACTGTGCCTTTTGAAGTATCCACCTCTTGTAGCGTGTACTTGGTCACTTCTGTACCTTTTGGTAGAACACTTCCATCTTTTAGAGTGACATCCACCAAAGTATAAGCCTTATAGACACCGTTATAGGCATCGTGACTTTCATCGTAATCATCGTTAAAACGATAGTCAATGAGCGGTGTCGCACGATTAGCTGGAATGCGTGCCCCTACTAAGCGATAGTTAAAGACCTGATTCATAGCAAGACTTTTGCCGTCAAGGCTCTTCTTTTGAGACAAATCAACCACCACATCTTTTTGTGGATCTAGTTTTGGCACATTATTGACCACGGTTTCTGTCACGTAAGCCAAGCCAAAATCAATCTGATAAGCCGTATTTTCATACTTGCCACCAGTCTTTGTCAGCTCATTCTTAATGGTCATCGGCAGTGTCACGACTAAGGTTTGACCTGTTTTAACATAAGTCTCATAAAAGGCTTTAGGATTATCGGCACTTAAGACTTGAATGGCTCCTTTGGGTGTAAACTGGCGTTTGGCCATAGCTTCTTGAATGACTTTGGGGGCTTCTGATAGGTTGGCGTAGGTTTTAACAGAGACACCTTTGACAAGATTGCCTGACTTATCCATGATGTGAACACCATCTGGATTTAAAGTCAGAGCTTCTTCGGGATAGTCATCTACCATATAGAAACCTTTAGCAAGGGTATCATCTGTCACTACCAAGTCCTTGTACTGACTGTAATCCAGAACCATTTTATAGTAATTGATGGTATTAGGAAGAATGGTCTTGCCATCAATTGTGCTGCCTGCTTTATTAGTATTAAACTTGTGTGGAGTAACTTTGGGTACATGATTAGTCACCGTGTTGGTCTTATAGGCTTGCCCAAAGTCCACTTGATAAGCCACATTATCATAAGACTTCCCTGAATGAAGCATGGATTCCCGAACGGTCATAGGCAGTGTAATAGTAATGTTTTGTCCCTTAGTCACATAAGTATCATAAAAGGCTTGAGGGTCTTCTGCTATAAAGACTTGGAAGGCTCCTCTAGGCTCAAACTTTCGTTTAGAAAGGGCTGCTTGTAGATTTTTAGGCGCTTCTGATAAGCTAGAATAAGTTTTCACCGTAACACCTGATACTGCTTTACCATCAGATGTGGTTAGCTGAATAGCTGTTTCATTTGGTAATAGGGCTTCTTCGGGATAATCATCTACAAAGTAAAACCCTTGTGCAATTTGAGCCTTATCTGCTTTAATGCCTCGGTATTGGTCCAAGTCCCATGACATCGTATAATGGTTTTTAGTTCCCACAAGCATGGGCTTCCCATTGATGTCCACCTTATCCTTATTCAGGTTTTGTTTCTTAGGCTCTGGAGAAACGAGGGTATTGGTCACTTCCTTGGTTTCGTAGCCATTGCCAAAATCGACTTGATAAGCCTTATTCTTGTAGTTAACAGTTTGACCATAAAGACTCTCTTTAACGGTCATTTTGGTTAGCAGTTCCAATGAAGTTCCTGTTTTAACGTACTGGTCATAGAAGGCTTGATTATCGTGAGGCATGAAAACTTGAAAGGCCCCTTTTGGTGTGATCTTGGCACGAGCCAGTTTGTCTTGAAGGTCTTTAGGAGCATCCTTTATAGAAGCGTAAGCTTTGACAGAAATTCCTGACACAGACTTGCCATCACGAGTGGTGATGACTGTTCCCTGATCCACTAAATCCAGCACATCTTCAGGGTAGTCGTCCACAAAGAAGAAGCCACGTGCAATGGTCTCTTTAGAAGAGCTATCTCCCTTGTATTGGTCTAAATCCCAAGTCAAACGGTAGTGATTGGTGGTTCCTAAAGCAACCACGGTATCGTTAATGACGACACCGTCCTCATTTTCATTGCGTTTCTGAGGTACAATGTGGCTGGTCGTATCTCCATCACCTGGTGTCCGAATGGTTACAACATTTGAAGTGACGGTATAAGCATTTGGTGTTCCCTTGTTCATCAAGAGCTTATAGCTGTTGGAATAAGTGGCCCCATCATTTTGAACAGTTCCATAAAGTTTTGGGGCGGTCAGTTGATAAACCTTGGTTAAGTCTTTATTAACCTCCTGCAACAAGTTTTCCTTGGCAGTTAAGGTCACAAAGTTCTTTTCTTGATTAAAGGTCACCTCATAGTTTCCGTTCTCCACTTGTGTTTTTTCCTTATCAAACACATAGCCTGCTGGCAGGTAGTCTTCGAAAGTAAGGCTTGTTGTTTTGGCACGATTGGAAGAAAAAGCGTCTACTGTCAGTGGGTAAATAACAGTTGAAGCCTTTGCGACTGTTTTGCCATGAAGATTAGTTTGGTCTGTATTCACCACTTTTTTCATAATTTCGGGCGTTGTTGTCAGACGGTAGTCATGGTAGTGAACCATTGGCACTTGTGGTGCTTTGGGCAAGGGTTTTGAAGTAGGAATTTTCGGAAAAGTGACCTTTGTTAAGGTCAAGCTAGGTTGTGTCACTTTCTCTAGTGGTTTCTCTTTAAAAGTCACAGGTAGTTCGGGCGTAAACGTCTTTGGTGTGAAAGTTTTTGGCACCACCTTAATCGGATCAGGTACGGGATCCAGTTTTGGGGTCACATATGGTTTGGGACGATATGGTTTAACAGTTCGTGCGACGGGCAAAGTATTTAAAGCAAACCAATAGGTCTTTCCACCCACCTGCATTGGCATGTCTCCCTGCCCAAAAGTCACTGTATAGGTATTCCCTGATGTGACGGTTGAGACAATCGCACCTTTATAGGCATAACGACTAGACGTAGTATCCCATTCCTCTGGCAACTTCAAGTCACTGGCACGGTTTGAACCTAGTGAACGAGCCAAGCCTTCATTTGTCACTTGAATCGTTGAGCCATTGATAGGCACAAATTTACCAGACGAATTCTTCACATATTCCAGACCGATATCATTATGATTCAGTGAGGAATGGGTAAAGACACCTGGTTTTTCCTTGGTGAAAGCTACTTGCGTTCCATCTTCCAAAAAATACTTGGCTTTGACACGGAACTCCATCTTATCGGTTCGCCAATTTCCTGTTCCATCATTTCGGTAAGCAATAAAACCTTCTGTTGGATCGTTTGGCACGACTAACTGTACTGCATTGGTGCCAGTTGGTGAAACAAGATTAGTAATATCATAAGTGATACGACTAATTCTCTTCCCATCAAATCGGGCATTTTGTAAGTTTTGATAAGTGAAGCTTAAGGTTTCACCTGTCTTAAAAGAGTCATATACAAAGAAACCTGTGGAATCTAAAATGTTAGAATAGCCTCCAAGCATTGCATCGCCTTTCGCAATAATACGGTCTGGATTGCGAGTAGTTGCGCCATGTCTAGCCTGCGGCTCACCATTATTCAAGTTTAGAGCTTGAGCAAGGGCTTCTGAAATATATCCCTCTTCCCCTTTTGAAATCTCCGCTAAATCACGCTTGTAGCGGTTCAGTTCTTTTGCGTTATAAGCGTCAATGGCTTCATTTTCTTTCTTTGCGGCTTCTTCTTTTTCCTTGTTGCGTTTGGTGATAGCTGCAATTTCATCCGCACGATCTGTGGCCAATTTCTGTTGGTTGTTATTGTACTTATCAACAGCAGCTTGACCTGCTTTGTTTTCGTCATCAATCGCTTTTTGTCCGGCTTGATTGCGTTTGTCAATCGCTTCATTATCAGCCTTGGCCTTAGCTAGACCAGTTTCATTTTCCTTTTGAGTAGCAAAGTTCTTCGCAACAAGGACGTCTGCGGCTTTTTTCTTGGTCACATATTCTGCAAGATTCTCCTTATTTTTCTGATCAATAGTAGCTACTGAAGATATGTAATCCTGATAGCCTGAAACAGTCGAGCCATCTCCTGACGATACCGTTTGAGTCGTTACGGTCACATCAGCAGACTTATCTTTACTTTTCAACTTCGAAATTGTGCTATCCACCAAACTGTTTGAGCCATTTCCTGCTTGAGTCGCTTCTTTGTGACTGGCCTCTAACGCAGCATTCCCATTTTCAATACGTGTTTTATCTTGCTCATAGGTTGCTTTAGCAGATTTGTAGTTCTCTGTGACCGTAGAAATCTCCTCAGCTTGTTTGGTAGCATCTGCTTCAGCTTTAGCTAATTGTTGGTTAGTCTCACTAGCTGATGTCGTGTTGCCCAAATCCATCGATTGGTCCTGAACAGTCTTGACACCTTCTGCTTTCGCTTGATTGACAGCTTGGGTTACTGTATCATGAGGAACCGTAACCGTGATAGCACCGTCTGTTTGACCAGTTGAATCAAGACGCTTCGTCTGTTCCACAACTGGTGCTGGCTGTGCTTGAGGCAAATTGGTTGCAGGATTTTCCGTTCGTTGAATGATGTTATCCTGTGGTGTCGTTACTTCGTCAGCCTGCGCCACTGCACCACCCCATGCGACAATAGCTGTGACCATTGTTCCAATAGCTACCGAACAAAGCGTACGATACTTCTTACTTTTACGAAAGACATGCTTCTCTGCTTTTTCCTGATTCACTAAAAAGTGATGATGACATTGTTTTGTCATAACTAATCCTTCTTTTCTTTTGATAAGTAGCAACAAACTGTCACTCTTTCCCCATCATAAAAAAGAAGCCTTGATTTTGGTATCACATCAAGTAAGAGAATAGTAAACTGTATGTATAACATCTAAAAATGTTGCTTTTGTGCCGTAAAAATGTTAAAATTGCGGTACAAAAGCAACAAAGAAAGGGTCGAATATGTCTAAAAAAGAATTGTTACTTGAGTACTTAGACAGTCACAATGGCATGATTACTCATAGAGATTGTAAAAAATTAGGTATTCCAACCATTTATCTAACTAGACTAGAAAACGAAGGGGTTATCTTTAGGGTCGATAAAGGAATCTATCTGTCCTCTAGTGGAGATTATGATGAATACTATTTCTTTCAGTATCGTTACCCCAGAACTGTTTTTTCTCATATCTCTGCTCTTTATCTACAGAGACTTACAGATGAAATTCCTCAATATTTTGAAGTAACAGTCCCAAGGGACTACCGTTTTAGGAATACACCATTAAATTTAAATATCCACACTGTTTCTAAAGACATTGTCAACCTCGGGGTCACCAGTGTAAAAACTCCAATGGGAAACACCGTTAACGTTTATAATTTTGAACGTGTTCTGTGTGATTTTATCCTTAATCGAGATAGCATTGATGCTGAGCTATTTGTTAAAACACTTCAAACTTATAGCAACTTCCCTAAAAAAAATCTCTCAAAGCTCTATGAATATGCTCAAAAACTGAATATCTTAGATGAAGTTAAACGAACCTTGGAGGTACTACTATGAATAAAGCAAAATTAACAGCACTCTGCCATAAAATATCGAAGAATACTGGATTAACTTTTAATTCCGTCATGACCTATTACTTTCTTGAAGCTATTCTGAAAAAATTAAGTCAGAGTTCTTATTCGAATCACTATATTTTTAAAGGTGGGTTCCTACTTTCAAACGTCATTGGGGTCGAATCTCGTAGTACGGCGGATATTGACTTCCTGTTTCATAAACAAACTTTATCAGAAGAAAATATTCAACAACAGCTTGAAGAAATTTTAACTGAATCGAAAGATGGTATTCAATTTTCAATTCAATCCATAACAGCTATTAAGGAAAGCGATGATTATGGTGGTTACCGAGCAACCATTTTATGTCAACTCGAAAATATTAAACAAATTATCCATTTAGATATTGCGACTGGAGACATTGTCACACCTTACCCTGCTACCTATGACTACAAAGCCATTTTTGATGATGACAATTTTCCAATCATTGCTTATACGATTGAAACAATCTTAGCTGAAAAACTCCAAACCATTTATTCACGAAATTTCTTGAACAGTCGCAGCAAAGATTTTTACGATGTCTATATCCTTTCAAAGCTAAAGAAAGATGACATTGATTTTTCACAATTAAAAATTGCTTGTGAAAGAACCTTTTCCTATCGTGAAACTGAACTCGATTTCAATAAAATCATTGAACTACTGGAGAGATTCAAATCTGACTCTATTCAACAGCAACAATGGCAAAATTATTCAAAAAAATATAGCTATACAAAAGACATTCTATTCACAGATATACTTAATGAGATTATCAGCCTCTTGATAGCTCTCAATTCTAATCATAACGTTTAAGTCGTGACTGAAAGACTTTAAAGCTAGCAGCTGACCTTGCCATAAAAAAACAAAAAGAATATGCTAACATTTTTATACTTTGTTAGCATATCCTTTTTATTTCGTTGTGTAGGCAAAACTGATGGTACTATCCACTCCTGATAACTTGCGGAAGGTATAGTTGGGATTGCCATTATAGTTGGTCTCTGAGATAAGAAATGACCCATCTGGATAAACTTTCTCAATAAATGCCACATGCCCGTACTGTCCACCCGCAAAGGAGACAATCGCTCCTGCTTTAGGGATGGTTCCTGTTTCACCACCGAGACTAGCCGCAGTTCGTACCCAATCTTGACCATTGCCCATGGTATTGATAATCGGAATTTTCTCACCATTTCTGCCTTTGAGTTTCAATCCTAATTGGTTAATCCGTGCAGCCACTCCCCATGTACATTGACCGTAGGCATAGCCCATACCATCACCACCACCTGGGATAGAATTGTCATAGAGGTCACCACGAACAGCTTCCAAAGCTTTGGGATCACTTTGGGCAGTCCCACCATTCGGCTGGCTAAACCCTTTTTCGATTTGGTAATACCACTCGGTTGCTCTGGTTTGGCGCTCTAAGAGCTTATCTCCACTATTTCCTTCCCAATAAATGAGAAAGAGTTGAGCAAGGTTTGCTGGACTTCCTGAATGTTTGAAAAAGTCCTTTAACCAGTTGGTGTAATAGGGACTATCCCCATGCAACATGAAGTCCAGTTGTAAGCCTAAGTCATACCACTTCTGATTCTTTCGTTTGGCATATTCTAACAAAAGTGTGTGACGGCGTGACCCATCAGCAGTATCTGTCCACTGTCCTAGCCCTAGTCCACGTCTCAAGATATTAGGGTAACGACCGTTATAAATGGCTGGACCACCCAGAGATAGCCACCCCTCATCATCCCAAGAGTTTTCTCTTGCCCCAACTGGAGGAGATAGGTAGTCGCCTTCAGCTCGTTTGGGATTGATAGAGGATTCTACCGACCAGTTTCCTAGGACAGCTGCGATGGCTTGATTGGTCGCTCCTTGACTTCTCAGGTACTCATAGATCGCTTTCGCTCTCGCAAACTCATCCCCGCCAAACTGACCAATGGCTGGTATAATAGTGGTTTGAAGCTGAATCACTTTAGGAAAGTAAAAGGCTGGATTGACATAAACCAACTTGTCCGTGTCATCATCCACCTTTTGATAGGTGACTTTTAGCCCCGTACCATCTTTAGTTTGGCCAATAACCTCTCCTGCTTGGACTCGCTGACCAGCCGTCACTCGACCAGTATGAACATTATAAAGAGTGAGTTGAGCTTTGTTTAGTCCTTTGCCTGATGTGAGGATAATATTATCCCCATCAAGAGAGACTTTCCCATCCATAGGTGCCACAATCACTTGGTTCTCTTTAGCCTCTAAAGTGATGTGATGATGAAGCATTGGTTTCTCATCCATCACCTCGTAGCCATAGCGAACGGTCATGGTTAGAGCGTCATCTTCCGTTTGTCCTTGAAAGGGATTCTCCAATTCCTGAAGGGAAAGGTAAGTTCCTTCCTCGCTTAATTCCTTCAGGTCTGCTCGTTCTTCATCTGAGAGTTTATAAAGAGGATTTTTAGTTAAGTCTGACATGGACTGAATAGATGAGCCACCATTTAAGTCCTGCCAAAGCTGACTCAAATAAGCTTGATAGGTTTGAGGACTTTCTTCCATCACTTCGTCTAAGGCATAATCCTGATACTTATGATTCATGAAGGCCATGACCTCATCAATCTTAGTGTAGTAGGTAATGCCTTTATCATTGGTTCTCGTGTGCTCCGCATCCTCCCAGGTCAGATGGGTATAACTCTTGGTCAACTCTATCTCATCTTGTTGGATGAGACTGGTTCCTGAAATCCCCATGACAAAACTCATCATGAGAAGAAACAGAAACAACAGGCCTGATACCACCCAAGTCATGGGATTTGTGATAAGAGCTGAAAAGAAGGTCAGGCTCCCCTTAATGGCTTGGATTATTTTTGAAAAGCCTGCAATACCTTGCTTCCCAGCCTGTTTAAGAAAAGTTTGGTAACGTCTTCTTGGCTTTAAAGGTTTTTGGCGTTTCCAGCCTTTCCCCTTTTTAAAGTTCTGATACCGTTCCTTGCCATGAGCAATCTTGTTTTTGACAAAACGATGTCCAGTCTGCCCACCTTTCACGACGACTTTTCCAGATTGATAGGTAAATCTAGCATAGCGTCTGCCTTTCAGACTGGTATCTTTTAGGGTTCTAAGACCATCTAAATCATCGTCTTGAGCAACTACATCTAGCGATTCGGACGCTAGAAAACGCAACCCTCGTTTAACTTTGGTAGAGGTTTTCTTGGCCTTATGAGCCTTTTTGAGCTGATGAACCTCACGTTTGGCGGAAGTGACTTCTTTTTCTGCCTGAAGGCGGTCAAAATTTTTCTCTTTTTGGAACTGAAACCGTGAAGTTTTCGTTTCTTTTGACTCTTTGAGATAGGTAAACTTAGGATTGACAGTTTTCTCTTTTTCTTCTAGCTTGACCTCTGCCAAGTGTTTTTGGGCAAGCTTCAGACGATTTCTTGCTTGTGGGAGACGGTACTTTCTTATTTCCTTTGCCTTTAACCATCTGGGAGATACATAGGCGATAGACTCCTTAAAAGATTCTGTCGCAGCTGTTTTTTCATCTTGATAGGCTTCTTTGAGAGTTTTCTTCTGTTCTTTTGCTTCTGCTTTCTCAGCTCGTCTGGTGAGAAAGCGTTTCTTAGGGAGAGCTATTTGTATGGCTTTCTTCTCCCTACGGTAATGAATTCGGCTAGACTTTAAACTGCTTTGAAAGGTTTTTCGTGCAGCTTTAAGGGTTTTCTTATCTAGTATCATTTGTCAAGCCTCATCTTTTCTGGATCGGTACTCATGATGTCAAAGAGCTTGGTTTGGTGTGGAATCTTATTCCTGAATGGTACAACTGTTGAGCCAGCCTTAATGAGACCTGCTCCCTTTTCAGGATTAACCAAGTATTTCTCTAACTCCTTGGATAAACCTAAGAGGTGAACCAATTCTTCTCGGTCATTCTTAGCCTGTTTTAGGAGAATCATGAATTCGCTATTCGCGATAATGCGTCTGCCATTGGCATCAAGAAGCAGCGTTTCCACATTCTGCGTAATCCCTGTTGGCGTTGCCCCATACTTCCGAACCCGACTCCAGAGTTTGAAGAAGAAATCAGAAGCGTACTTATCCAATAACAGCAGCTGCATTTCATCAAAGTAAATCCAGGTTCTCTTCCCTAGTTTTTGATTCTTCACCACACGATTCCAAATCTGGTCAAAAATCACCATGAGGGCAATTTGTTTGAGTTCATCGCCCAGCTTTTTGACATTGTAAATGAGGAAGTGGCTATCGGTTTTGATGTTGGTGCGGTGTGAGAAAATATCTAGAGAACCTTCCACATACAGTTCCATATCAAGAGCCAAGTCCTTCGCTTCTAGTTCAGGTTGCTTGGAGAGGACAAAGACCCATTCCACCAAAGACGGTTCTTGAAAATGCTTATAGGTCAAGCGTGTCACACGGTCGATTAGTGACTTCTCACGACCATCTATTTTGCGGTCCAACAATTTCCCAATCCAAGACAGGAGAAATTCTGACTTGACCTTAACAGGGTCTTCATCCATATTCTCATCTGACAAGTCTAGGACATTCAAGAAAGTGGTGGAGTCAGGCGCAATGTCAATGCTTTCCCCACCAAAGGCTTGACCGATGATGCTGTACTCATTTTCAGGATCGACGATGATGATTTCGGTATCATTATCCGCTTCTTTTAATTTAGTCGAAATAATCTCATGTTTTGTGGCCATGCCTTTCCCTGAACCTGATGTCCCTAAAATTAGACCTGATGGGGTATTGAGTTTCCCACGGTCAATGGTAATGATGTTACTTGAAATCTGATTAATCCCGTAAAATTTTCCACCTTTGTCCTGAATATCAACAGAAGTCCAAGGTGAGTTGACGGCAATATTCGAGGTTAAGAGAGACCGAGAAACACCTTCAACATAATTCTTCCCAAAGGGTAACAGACTATTAAAGGCAGCTTCCTGCATATAAGTCAGATTATCAATGATGAGATCATTTGAGCCGGCCACTTGTTTGACAATGTCTAAGGATTGGTTCAGCTGATCCTCATTATCCGCAAAGACCCCAATCAAAAAAAGGGTGTCAAAGAGCTTGTCTCCAGTCTGTGTCATAGTTTTAAGCAGCTCATCAGCTTCATCAATGTTACTTTCAAGCACCTGACTAACCTTTTCCAAATAAACACCAGATTGTGCCATCTTTTGTTGCTCGCCAATTTTTTGTGATTCCATCAAGGTTTTCTTGGTTCGGAGTTTCTTCATGGCCTCTGACTTGGCTGAGCCTTTGGCATGCAGGCTCATCATCACTTCCAAATCCGACTGTATTAAATCACGAATAAACTTGTCCCCTAACTCCATACCGTAATCCCGAACATAGACAATCTGTAAGAGTCGATTGTCTATTTCAATATGATTTTTGTGTTTGAAAGATAAGCTTGGTGGTGCAATAAAATGTTTGGTGGTTTGTCCTGAACGCACGAGGTCTTGATAAGTAAAGGGCAGATGGTTTTCTCCGCGTAACATATCGGCCAGGTGATTGGCTCGTTCTTCTCCTGTCAAGAGGTTAAAGCTAGCCTCGATTTCTGAAAGACCACTCTTGAAGTATTCTCCAATTTGAGACAGAGAGCGGTAAGCCAGTTTAGGCGTTTGGTCACTTTTCCCAAAAGAAATCAACTTGATAGCTGAAAAATTATTCTTTCCTGCTTCTAAGTTAGAATCCATCATACTGTTGAATTCCTCACGGTAGGGATCAAAACCATCTTCATGTAAGGGATAAAGGACACTTTTTCGGAATTGTTCCAAGTTGACCTTCTTGTTAAAGATGGTCAGTTGGAAATTTGTTTTATCGTCCAGCGAATTGATTAAATCTGAATACTTCTCAACAATAGCCCCCTTATCCTCCAATCCCACGGTCTGGTAATTGACATCCCCTAAGAGATAGGACTGAGAGAAATAATCTGGGCTTACCTGCATAAGGCCATTGGGAAAGAGACCTTGATAAAAAAGAGTATTAACGGTTGTTGGTAGAACCTCCTGTTTCTTTGGGGTTGTCTTTTTGACCTTAGAAGAGGTCTTTGGTTTCATGAAGTGTTTTAAGTTTTTCATGGTGAATTCCTTTCTGTTCGATTAGGGTGCGGTCTGGTACCGTCATCTCGTAATGAAAACGGTATTTTAAATAGGTTTCAAAGGGGAGATCATTAGGACGATAAACCCCAAATAACATGAGGGGGATGGTAAACGTAAAAACAAATCCATAGACAAACCAGTCCCCAAATTGCCAATAAAAGAGATTTAACCCTAAGACAAGGATGGTGATGGCAATAGCTGGCAAGACAAAAATGACTTGCCGTGTGGTAAAACCTAACCAAGCCCTGTGTTGAACCTTTGTAACGTCCTTAAAAACACGTGTATTCATAAAATAGTAACTCCTTCTTTGATAAAAGGACCAAGATGGAAATCTTAGTCCAGTTTAAATTGTTTTGTGACTTTGACACAGTAGGCGTCTGAACTCTCTACGCTAGTTCCTAGCTATGACAGTTCTAGTCGTCCTTGCGGAGGTCGGACAACGAAATCGACCGTAAAGCAGTACCTTGTTCCTCTTCGATTTCCAAGGAACAACCTTAAACAGTCCACTGGACTGTTTAAGCTATCCTACTCTCACATGCCCAAAATACTTCGGGCAGTGCGTTGACTGCCCACCAAGGCAATGATTAACAAAATAGCCTGCACTAAGCTACCAAACATAATGGCTAGGCTTTCCATAATCCCTGCCCCATTTGAAACAGCGATTTTTCCAGCTGATTCAAAAAGAGGTACAAGAGAGACGATGAGGAAAATTAAAACTCCTTGCAGGGCATAGACCATAATATTTTTAAGATAGCCAATCCCAATGCCACGCCAATCATCACTAAGGAAAGCTGGAATCGTCAGTGGCGCAAAAGGAATCATGAGATAAAGTTGGATAAAGCGAATGGTAATGAGAATATTCACGACCATCACACTAACTAAACGAACCAACCAAATCATGATGGCAAAGAGTCCGACAATCATTTTTCCAACAATGCCTGAGCCTTTAAGACCTGAGATGGTGTCATAGGCTGTTCTCCCATGTGACACCACGCCTGCCACCTGTTCGATGATGTGGGAAGCAACAGCTAAGATAGCTTCCACAATCACAGTGGTGTTAGTAATCACCACTGCTACCATGATGTAGCTGACAATCATTGGGGCAACAGCTTCAAAAGTCATGGCACCTCCTGAGCCCGCAATTTTCTTTGCCATCTTAGAAAATTCCAGAATCAAAACAACCGCTAAAATCGCTACTCCCAAAGGCTGCATAATCCCTTTGGTGATAGCAGACATATAAGACCAGACGGTCGGATTGTATTCTGCCAAGGATTTGATTAAATCAGCTGTTGATTTTAAATCCACATTAAAGCCTTCAAAAAGGCTGTCGCTTGAAATTTTCTCTGAGGCTAGAAAGACAAAAGCTGAGGTTAGTTTCATTATCATGTCATACCTTGCCCTCCTAAATTGTAATCTGAGTAACAAAGGCGCCAGCAGCACCGACCATCACCCCACCCACAATTTCTAAGATAGCATTACGGACACCTGGTCCTCCATCTTTGATATTGGTCGAAAGGTTGATAATGCCCATCACAACAAGAAAAGCCCCTACGGCAATCAAGCCTTTTTGTAAGAGAGACATGGCTTGTGCAAACATGGAGCTGGCGTCCACTCCGTAAACAAAGCCTGTAAATTTTTGATCCATATGATTCCTCATTTCTATTAGTGTAGTGTGGTTTCTTTGCTTAAATCCCTGACCTTGTGGTTCGATAAATCAAGAAGTGCTTCCTTGTTGCTTAGCGGATCAATCTGATAGTGCCACCAACGGTCATCCGTCTCCTTATCCGCAAGGTATTTCCAGTTCTGGTGTTTCAGAGGGAGATACTTCTTCTCCTTAAAGACTGGAACTCCTGCAATTCTTACCAAACATTCATCTCGTTTCATGTTTCCGACTTCATCAGGGGTCATCAGGTCCCTTGCAATTTTTTGATGAGAAGTAGAACCAGACCCTGTTTGGCCATAAGACCGACTGGTGTTCCTCACATCGATAGTTTGTTTGCCTAAAAGGCCACTCATAAACTTAAAGGTCTCTTCGTCATTCCCACCCAGATACAGCAGACTGTCACAGTTACCAAGAATGGTTTTCCAAGCCTCTTTTTCCTTATAAAGCCCTTGGAGCTGAGCGATATTTTGAAGAATGGGTACGAGACTCATGTTTCGGGAACGAACCGTTGAAGTTTGTTCGGCAAAGTCTGGGATTTCACCGATATTGGCAAATTCGTCCAGGTAGCTTCTCACATGAATAGGTAGTTGCCCCTTAAAGTCCACATCAGCCTGTCTGGTCAAGGTTGTAAAGACTGTTGAGAAAAAAAGTGCAGACAAGAATCTGAATGTCGTGTCATTATCAGGAATGACCAAATAGACCATCGTCTTCTGAGTTCCCCATGTCTTCAAGTCCATGGTGTCCCGCTGCGTCAAATCAATCACTGATTGGATATTAAAGAGTGCAAACTTAGCCGTCGTCACGGCAATGACTGAATCAAGGGTCTTGTCCTTGTAGTTCTGAAAATCTGCCCAGTTACGCATGGTAAAGTTCTCCATGCCATACTTCTTAGCATAATTTTCAAACATGACTTCAAGGACACTCTTATCTTGATTGTCTCCTTTAGATAAGAGTTTAATGAGTTTTCCAATCTCTGAAAAAGCTGGATAACGCCCACGCTTGCGCCGCTTCTCAGCTTCTTCCTTGGAGCTTTCTGGAGGATTGTAAAAATCCACTAAGTAAGATGAAATAGCTCTGACCAAGGTCATGGAGGCCTCATCCCAAAAGGGATCGCTTCTTGAACCACTACCTTTCGTGTTGTTAAAATACACCGTCAGCATGCGGTTCAAATCATTCTCAGTTTCCACATAACGAAAGGGATTAAAACCATCCGAATTAGTCATATTCACTATGTCTAAGACCTTGACCTGATAGCCATTTTCTAGAAAGAGCTTCCCAGTTTTTTCTGCCAAATGGTCCTTGGGATCAACCACAATGTTGGAACAGTTAAGCTGAATCAGATTTGGTTTGACAAAGCGAAAGGTCTTCCCTGCTCCTGACCCACCAATAACAACCAGGTTCTTATTTCGGTCAAACTGTGGCGTTTTCTTTTCTAAAAGAGTCAACCTGACATTTCGAGACAAGATGGTATCGTTCAAAGGATTCTTACTGGTAAAGGCTTTACGCTCACGACTATTTCCAAAACGAGCAGAGCCATACTCAGCCCCTTCTCGGTAGACCTTTTTGCCTGTTGAGATGTAAAGATAGACAAACCCCATGGTCATAAGTCCAAAGAGAAAGCCTAAGAAGGATTTTCCAGTGAAGTTGACATCCCACAAGGGATGAAGCACTTGTTTTTGTCCTTCTCCTAAGAGATAAGCAAGACGTTCAATGGGTGGCTGATTGGGAAGACTCTCGTACAGCAAAACCAAACGATGACAGAAATAGCCAAATACAAGCCCTAAGCTCCCAAAGACGATGGCTTTTTTCCCTGAATACACTAGAGAGTCACCTCCTTGGTCTTCACGGCAGAAGGTTTTGACATCACAATCTGTTCCTTAGCCTTTTCAATTTCCTCATCAAGGGTTTTATCGAATGTTAAGTCTTGAAGTTTTTCTGGATTAGAGACTAACTTTTTCAGTAACTCATCTAGGTGTCTGTCTAAAAGAGACTTGTCCTTGGCGTAGAAATGAAGATAGTTCCCTTGCCAGCTAATGGCAATCGGAAGGTTCTCGGATTCCATCAGTTCCTTGAATTTCTCCATATCAATCGGTTTATCCAACATATCCCTGGTCACGTTTACTGATTCAATGGCATAGGGACTTTGAAGCAGTTCTTCCAACTTTTGAACCCCAATCTTATAAGCTGAGTCTTGAGCTAGGGCTTGCCTAGCCGACCACTCTAAGAGCTTTAAGAGCGTTTGAACCGTAAACAGGCTACTTCTCTCCGCATATTGCAAAGCTTGGCGTTCCTGTTGTTCTGAAGACATAACTCCCTCCTTTGTATGATTCCCTCATAAAAATCAGGGTGCCTTCATAATACGAAAGCCTTCTTGATTTTGGTATCACAGAAATGATAGAAGAAAAACCACACCATTCCAAGAGAGATGAACCAGAGTAGACATTAAAACATCCGTTTTGAGACGAACCAGTCCTAATGTCACTCCTAAGCTGCCATAAATGAACCAAGTCATCATGCTAGAAGGGTGGTGCGCTAAGGAAAAGAGGAAACTCGTCAACAAAAGCTGAGCAAATGGCTTAGACAGCCTATCCCACAAAACTTCTCGGTAAAAGACCTCCTCCACTATACTGGCATTAAGTAGAAAAATAATAAACGACAGAACGGGAACTTGATCCTGAACAGTTACCATCGTTTGTTGGTTAGTCTCAATTCCTGAAAGCGTGACACTCATGGCAAGAGCTATACTCACCATCACGCCAAGGCTCCCTAAAAGCCAAACTCCTCTCTCTATCCAGGACATGTTTCTTTTGGGCATGCCATAGTGTTTCCAAAACCACAACAAAAAACTTAAAAAAGCAACTTGTAAGACGATTAAGCCTATCCCATCAATCCATCCCATTAAGAAGAGACTAACTAAGAGCACATTAGCATGAATGGCTCCGTACATCAGTAATATTCGTCCCATCTCTACCTCCTAAACAAATCTTCATAATCAATCTCTAATACTGCTACAATTCTCTCCACCCATTTGAGTTGAGGCATAAGGCGATTGGACTTGTAATGACGGAAAGTCTGATAGAGACGATTAAACTCACTAGGATAGACGTATTGACCTTTAAAAATGTTCCGTGCTAAATCTGCCCAAGACATGCCCTTATCAATGAGGAGGATTTCTAAATTTTCCCAAAAGCGTTCGTTCATAGAGCCTCCTGTTCTGTCATGTCCTTAAAAAGATGTTCACGAAAGAGCATTTCCTTATGGTCTCTTGGAAGAAAGGTTCGTGCCTCTTCTACACTCATATCTGGATAAACTTTCTGATGACTGACCACCAGTGGAAGACGGAGATTTTGTTCTGGTCTTGTTAAGACTAAAGTCACCAACTCACTCAATTTCATCCGTTCCTGACGTTTAAAGCGCTGAAAGGAGGGAGCTAATAACTCAAAACAATCACTGGTTTTGGCAAATAATCCCAGTAAGTCCTCATGTGCCAAGTGGCCAACGTCTTTACAGGTATAGGAAATGTCATGTGACCTACAAAAGTTAAAGAGTTTCTGATTACGACTGGTATTTCGACTTAAATAGATTTCTAACATGTCTCCCTCCTATACAGATAAATCCTTCTGCAATTCTTGAGTCAGTGGTGTGAAAACTTTACTCCTATCAATCGGAGACTTGCCTTCGCCGAAACATTCAATCGTAATCAGACTTGTCATCTCCACTTCAGCTTGATGGATGGCTTCATCCAGTTCTGTACATTCCCTAATACTTTTATTATGTAACAACTTCATGTTCTTCTTCCTCAATCTTTCTAAATGCTCCAGCAATGGCTTCGATGACTGTCACGGTCACACTATTGCCTGCTTGTTTATACAGCTGGCTTTTACTGGAGACGCTTTCCGCTCTTTCATAGGCCCAGTCAGGAAAACCCTGAAGTCTAAAACACTCTCTGGGAGTCAGCCGTCTGATTCTTAAACGATAGAGTTTCCCATCAATGACAATCCCTGTCACCTCATACCACTTGTCCTTGCGATATTCAAGAGCTGCCACGACTACCCCCATATTGTCAGAAGTGGTTATCGTATTAGATACCCCTTTACCGACTCGTCCCCTTCGTTTTGTGGACTCTGGATAAGCAAGGTTGACAGAATCCCCTATTGTCGCCTTGGCATAACCTAGTTTAGTAGCTTCTTTGATTTTTAAATGCGGAGCTTCTTCACGACAAAGAATCTTAGGAACTTTATCGCCTCCCTGCATGGTGGTAAGTGTTGGGGATACCCCTGAAATATCATAGATGCGTCCCGTTTGAACAAAAGATGTTGGTAAGGTTCCTGCGACAACGACACCATGCCTATCTTGAGCAGTTAGGGTAAACATAGGGGCTTGATTGTCCTTAAAGCGTCTGCCATGTTGGCGTTTCTTCAGTCTATCTGGTGTTAAAACTGATATAGCAATTTTAGCTCCTTCCCCTTTTCCTCTGGTTAGGGTTGGGGATAATCCGTGACTCAAGTAAACCTCTCCACTCATGCCTTTTCCTGATGGATTAACATTGCCTAATCGCTCAAGACCAGCTGTGCTACTTTCTCTTCGGAGAGGAAATAAGAATCGGGGACGGTATCTTCTAGAATGTCCGATAATAAAGACCCTTTCTCTGTTTTGTGGGACTTGGAAATCTTTACTGTTAAGGATTTGCCATTCAACATCATACCCCAACTCATCCAATGTAGCGAGGATTGTTCGAAATGTCTCTCCCTTGTCGTGACTGAGTAAGCCCTTGACGTTTTCCAAGAATAAAAAACGTGGTTGGATCTGTTTGGCCGCTCGAGCAATTTCGAAGAACAAAGTACCTCTAGTATCCTCAAATCCCAATCGTCGGCCTGCGAGTGAAAATGCCTGGCAAGGGAATCCCCCACAGATGATGTCCACTTGCCCTCTAAGTTGTCTAAAATCTTGGTCTGTGACTTGTCTAATGTCATGAAATTCTATCTCTCCTTCAGTCTCATACATAGCTTTGTAAGATTTCCTCGCAAACTTATCAATCTCACAAAAACCAACACACTCATGGCCTTGACGCTCCAATCCCAGTCGAAAGCCTCCAATTCCAGCAAACAAATCTAAAAACTTCATTTTTCCTCTCTTTCAAAATAAAAAGAGCCTTACTATTTGTAAAACTCTTACTTAAATATGGTCATCCATCTCTGGTGCACGGATGATTTCAATCAATAAAATAATAAGGGAGATGAGATAGACTCCACCTAGTATCCACCAAATCATCTTAATCACCTCCCTTCGTTTCTTGTCGCCTTAGCTGCTTGGTCCATTCAGACAGCACACCATTAAACACGTATTCCGCAATCGCTTCTGCCGACCGAGCAAATCTCATATGTTCCAAAGCGTACTGATAACGGTCACTAAAATAAATCATGGCGTAATCACTAGCTACCTGTGATAAACCGACTTGTCTCAACTGGTCATGAACCAAGCCCCAAATATAATCTCGATCGTACTTGGTCACTGAGTCAACTTTTGGAGAAAAGGTATCTTCTTGTTTTTCAACTACAACTTGTCTCTCCTCCTCATCCTCAAAAAGGAAATCACTCTTTTCAGTTTCACTATATTCAGTCTCACTTCTTTCAGTCTCACTAGGGGCTGAATTTAAAACCGGCCCCGGCTGATTTGGAGACCCCCCTAGTGTTTTTTGAACACTACCCCCGTCTGAATTTAAGACTGGGGTGGTGTCATGTTCTAACTCCCCTAAATAAATCTTATTAGCCAAACGCCCTTTTTCACTGGAAGACTGTTGGACTTCATCAATCAGTCCAAATTCTCTCAATGTCTTTTTAATCGTCAGCAATTTAGACTTGGAACAACCAAGGAGTGCCATTAGTTTGGAGTTAGAGTAAATCAAATAAATAGCCCCATCCTCATCAATCCATCCCTTACTCAGAGATAATTCCAATCGATCTTTTAAGACTGCATAAGCCACTTTAACCTCTAGTTTCATCTCCTTATAGCGGTCACTCTCAAACAAAAGTTTTGGGAGCTTATAGTAACGCTCTGACGTTTGATAGTGATTTGCGGTAATACGCTTCATGATTGTCCCTCCAACAATAAAAGTCCAACATTCCCCAGTTCATCAAATTGAATCAACTCTGCTTTCTCCATTTCAGCAACTAAATGTGTTGCTTCATCAACATCAATTCCCATGATAGCCATGAGATGACGCATCACAGCATACCGTGATGACTTTTCTTCTTTTTCCATAATTTTCCTCCTGAAAATAAAAAAAGCGAGAACACTTATAAAATGTTCTCGCTGAACCAATATATTTTACGACGTATCTATTTTTTGTCTACGCAGTCGACATCCAAACAGACGTTCACATCAATATACTTTTTTTGTACCTTTTTTATGTCAAAATCATTCTTTTCAATAAAGACAAAATGCTTGAAGAAGTGCTTAAAATAAAGGATTTTCACTCTTTGCTTCGTTGTAGCAACACTACGCACTCCACATGATGTGTCATTGGAAATAAATCCACGGGCTGAACTTTTGTGAGTTTATAGCCTAGTTCTTGATAGAGCTTGATGTCACGCGCCATAGTGGCTACATTACAAGATATATAGATGATTTTCTTTGGATTCATGCTGACACTTGATTTGATAAAACTTTCAGTCAAACCTTTACGTGGCGGATCAACCATGATGACACTAGGTTTTATACCTTGATTTAGCCATTTTTTGATAGCATTCTCTGCTGAATCACAAACATAATGGGCATTGCTAATACTGTTTAGCTCAGCATTCTTTTTGCTATTTTCAACTGCTTGAGGGATAACCTCCACGCCATAGACTTCTTTGACGTGTTTCGCAACTGACAATCCAATGGTGCCAATTCCCGAATAGGCATCTACTACAATATCCTCTGTACTTAACTCAGCGAAATCAATCGCAGTTTGATACAGTTTCTCTGCCATCTCTGTATTGACTTGGTAAAATGCTGGGGCAGCAATTTGAAAGTCATTATCCAGCATGCGGTCAGTAATATAATCTTGTCCATACAGTACATGAAATTCCTTCCCAAAAATCGCATTACCTGACTGGTCGTTAATATTCTGCATGATAGATTTAATATTCGGAAATTGCGCGATTAATCGCTCCATCAACTGATCAATACGGAAAATTTTAGGACGAGTTGTCACTAAAATAACCATGATTTCACCAGAGTAATGTCCCCGACGAACCACAATATTGCGCATCAAACCAGATTGCTCTTTCTCATCGTAAGGTTTTAGGCCAAAACGACGCAGCAAATCCCGCACTGCCAAAACGACTTGGTCAATAACTGGATCCTGAATATAAAAATCCTCAATTGGCATTAAATCATGCGAATTTTTTCGGAAAAATCCCGTTTCTAGCTGTCCATTGACACGGCGAACAGGAACCTGCGCTTTGTTTCGATAATGTAGTGGGTGCTCCATACCAAGGGTTGGTGCCACTTCGATATCTGCAATTCCAGCAATCTTGTAAAGACTATCTCTAACTTTCTTGGTTTTAAATTTCAATTGCTCACTATATTTTAGATGCCCAAGGTCAGCAATACCTGTCCTCAGATAAGCCACATCAACATCTTCGTTTCGATAAATGGATTTCGTCAGATAGGCTTCTACCTTGCCAAAACCAATTTTTTTATTGACTTTCAGTATGCGCATACGGATACATTCCGTAGGCAGAGTATTCTCTACAAAGAAAACCACCCCCTCTGCCTTAGCCACTCCTGCACCGTCATGGCTCAAATCCACAATTTCAACTTCTATCACATCATTCTTTTTTAACATATATTTCTCTTTCTATCATCTCTGCCATTTCCCAAAAAAAGAAAGCGACCGCATCATCACTTTCTATTCTATCATTTATCTGAGTCCTAATTGTGCTAATTTTGCTTTATAGGCTTCAAAATCAACTAGTAAGCCTTGACCGCCATACATATCATAGGCATCTATCCAATCTCCATTTTCAGGAATGGTCACCTTTTCAACACCATTACGAGCGTTGGTAAGAGAAGACAAGCCGTGCGTTAGTAAAAAACTATACGGAACATTGGTTGAGGTTAAAGCAAATACTTTTCCAAGCGCTTCAGAGCCTGTAAAAAGCTTCGTTGGGTCTTTGACTTGCTGAATAATCGCGCTCATCACCTCTTGTTGGCGACGTGTTCGGCCGAAATCTCCTTCGTCATCTTTACGGAAACGCGCATAATTCAAAAGTGTGCGACCGTCCATTCGCTGTTTGCCAACCTTAATCGTCTGCTCTGGAACCACGCCGTCTTTCATATTGAGGTCGTCCGGCACCTGTACTTCACTCACTTTTTCACCATTGATAGTTGAAAAATTCGCATTCATTTCAACACCATTTGGGAAAAGGGTATCGATAGCTGTCGCAAAGGTCGAAAAGTCAACCAAGGCATAATACTTAATGTCAATATCAAAATTGTCTTTCAGCACTTGACGTACTAATTCAGCGCCTTGATTATTATTTTGCTCTCCAATGGCATATGCTACATTTAACTTTTGATCATAACCAGAACCTTGGCTGACTCCATCAATGTGAACGAGCGTGTCTCTCATGAAACTGACGAGTTTCATTTTTTTATTTTTTCCACCGACATTTAAGACCATAATCGAATCTGTCCGCGTTTCAGAAGAAGATTGCCCAATTCGTCCATCTGTTCCCAAAATAAGAATATTCACACCATCTTTGGTATCTTTCCCATTAAAGACTTCTGTTTGGGCAGCTTTGGCATTTGGATTGCTTTTTGAAGTGTTCAAGCCTTTTATAAACATGAACAACATGCCCCCTACAATGAGAACCAAAATTAAAGCAAGCCAAGCTAGAATCCGCTTCACACGTATTTTTCTATGCCGTTTTTCCTTTTTAGGCTTGGGTATATTTTCTACAACACTTTCAGCCACATTAGTTGGTATGTGCTCTGATTTAGCTCGTTTATTACGGCGACTTCTCTCTGGATATTGAGGGAGTCCCTGTTCGGTGTAACCAAAATTCTCAGGTACTTGTTGGTCAGAAAAGGTACCTCTCGATTCACGAGCTGATTCTACTCTTTGGTCTCCTTCTTGCTTTCTCAGAAGATATTGATATTCTTTTTTCTCGCGTTCATTTAAATAATGGATATTTTTGTAAAGATAGTCCAGTCTCAACTGCTCATGGTGGCTGAGATTATCTGATTTTTTACCCATGATTGCTCCAATCTACTGTTCTGAAATAGTATAAACGGTATAATTTCCTAAAATTTTATAAGTAATGCCAATCGCTTCTAACTCTTTCATCGCAAATGACACTAAATCCTCTTTTTCATTATTGATGTCCACAATGAAAAAATATTCTCCCAAAGCGGTCTTCAACGGGCGACTTTCAATCTTTGTCAAGTCAATTCCCCGCCAAGCAAAAGTTGCAAGAGCTTTGTATAAAGCACCGGGCAAATTGTCTGGCAAAGTCAAAGCAAGCGTTATTTTCTTTTCCTTAGGATATAATGACAAAGTCGGAATCGACTGTCCCAGCAACCAAAAACGGGTGAAATTCTCAGCCATTTCTTGAATATTCTCTGCAATAATCTGCAGACCGTATTCACTAGCTGCACTCCTTGGCGCAATGGCTGCATAATTTTCTTCTGGATGCTGAGCCACAAAACGAGCCGCATAAGCTGTGCTAGCTGTCATTTCGATTTTAGCTTGTGGATAATGTTGGCGAACATATTTTTTTCCCTGCGCAATTGCCTGCGGATGAGAAAAGATTTTTTCTACTGGCTTATCAGCTGCCGTTGCCAATAATTGTTGTTTGATTGGCTGGACGATTTCTGCCACAGCATGAATGGCTGCCTGATGAAAAAGGTAGTCCAATGTTTCATGAACGCTTCCTTCAATTGAATTTTCAACTGGCACTACAGAATAATCCACTTCTCCTGTCTCGTAGGCTTTGACAACTTCCGTGATATTTTCAAAAGCCACCAATGTATCTGTTGGAAATGCTTCTTGCGCCACATGATGAGAAAAAGACCCTTTCGGACCTAAAAATCCAATTTTCATTGCAACACCTCCACGATTTGTTTTGGCGTCAAAGTAGTCACATCAATAACTTTTGTAGCCACTTCTTCATACCAAGCCCGACGTTGATCGAAAAGATTTTTCAAATCAGCTTTGCTATTGTTCAAATAAAGTGGACGCTGGTGTTCTTGATCCTCTTCAAGACGCTGGTAAAGCGTTTCAAAATCTGTTTTTAAATAAATATTTTCAGCGTTCTGCTTTAACAACTCGCGATTTTGAGCATTGCTGATGATGCCGCCACCGGTTGAGATGACTTGGTCTGACTGTAGCAATTCTTTTAATAATTCACTTTCTTTTTGCCGAAAAGCTGCTTCGCCATACTGCTCAAAATATTCTTTAATCGGCATTTCCAGTCTCTCTGACAAAAGAGCGTCCATGTCGATAAAATTTTCATCTATCAAGCTAGCAACCGTTGTTTTCCCAGCCCCCATGAAACCAATCAAAATCTTAGCCATGAAGTAAGTCCTCCAAATCATCAAAGAAATTTGGATAGCTCGTATTGATAGCTTCGGCGCGCTCCAACTCGACTTGACCGTCCTTTACCAAAAGAGCTGCAATAGCCGTCATCATGCCAATTCGGTGGTCGCCAAATGTATGAACTTTAGCACCGTGAAGAGACGTTTTCCCTTTGATGATCATGCCGTCTTCTGTCGGAGTAATATCAGCCCCCATGCTATTTAGTGCATCTGCCACAACTTGGATACGGTCTGTTTCTTTTACCTTTAATTCTTCCGCATCACGAATCACCGTTTGCCCCTTAGCTTGAGTGGCCAGAAGTGCAATGATTGGCAATTCATCAATTAAACGCGGGATAATTTCTCCGCCAATTTCTGTGCCGACTAATTCAGATGTCTCTACCATTATGGTGGCGGACTTAGCAACTCTGTCTATATTGGACAAGTTTATATTCCCCCCCATAGCCTTGACAACATCCAAAATGCCAGTTCGTGTTTCATTGATACCAACATTTCCCAAAATAATCTTAGAATTGGGAATGATAAGTCCTGCTACTATCCAGAAAGCCGCACTAGAAATATCTCCTGGCACCAGCACATTCTGTCCAGTAAACTCTTGTCCGCCTTGAACGCGGATTTCCTTTCCATTGACAGAAATCTGACCGCCAAATTGTTTAATCATGTCTTCTGTATGATTGCGGGTCATTTCTTTTTCCACAATGACAGACTCGCCCTGAGCTTGTAAAGCCGCAAATATCAAAGCAGACTTAACCTGAGCAGACGCCACAGGCAAGGTATAATGAATGGGCTGTAAGTTCTTATTCCCATGAATAGTGAGCGGTGGCAAATCTCGCTTGGTTCGCCCGGCGATTTGCACCCCCATTTGACGAAGAGGAATCGTTATGCGATCCATAGGACGTTTAGATAAACTATCATCACCAAACATTTCCGCCACAAAATCCTGCCCAGCTAATACACCTGAAATCAAGCGAATAGAGGTTCCAGAATTTCCCATATTCAGTTTGTTTGTCGGCGCTTGAAGACCAGCAAAACCTACTCCATGAATCGTTACTACATTGCCATCATCTTCAATTTGAACACCTAAATCACGAAAAACTTGCATGGTGGATAAAACATCTTCACCACGCAAAATATCGTGAACCGTTGTCACTCCCTTGGCCAAACTACCAAACATAATCGATCGATGACTAATAGACTTATCACCCGGCACACGAATACACCCAGCTAATCCCTTTGCATTTGTACGTAACTGCATAGAAAACCTCATACCTGATTCTTTTTACATATTGTACCATAAAAAGAGGAGGGAAACAAAAGAGAGCGGGGAAAAAGCTTCATTTCGTTGAATTCAACTTTTCCTCACCCTCTTAAAATTATAAACTTTCTGCAAATTTTTGCTTGATGAATTGTGCAGAATACGCTAATTTTTCTTCCTCTTTTTCCGTTAAACTAAGTTTGACTTGCTCAAGAATTCCCTCGCGTCCTACAATCGCTGGATAACTCAGGTAGGTGTCTAATGGCTGATAATAATTTGATACTGGCAATTCTTCATGCGAATCCGATACAAGGGCTACTGCTAAACGGATAGCTGCGCTCGCAATACCATAAGATGTGTATTTTTTGCCATAAAAAACGGTATGCCCTCCCTTAAGGGCTTCTAGAGCAATTTCATCCAACTCCTCTACTGAAGCAAATGTAGAAATCGGTTGTCCTTTTATCCGTACTTGGCTCCAAGCTGTAAATTGAGAATTTCCATGTTCTCCAAGATTGTAGCCATAAACACTTCGAGGAGCGACACCAAAGCGAACACCAACTGCACGTTTCATACGAGCTGTGTCCAGTAGCGTTCCCGTTCCAATAACACGCTCTTTAGGCAGACCAGTATAGTGTTGATAAAGACTAGTAATGACATCTACTGGATTACTAATAACAATGATAATCCCTTTAAATCCAACTTTTTTCAATTGTCCAGCGACAAAAGGAACTTCCTTAGATGTAAAGGGTAATTCCGCAAATCGATCGGCGTTGGGGTTATCTTGTAATTTGATATTGCCCAGTGCTGACACCACCACATCCGCATCTGCCAACGCCTGATAATCATTAACAATAATATTTGCGTGATGATTCAAATTTGCTGCGGCATCCTGAAAGTCAAGTGCATCTGCTTTGACTTTCGCTTCATTTTTATCAATCAACACATAATCATCAAAGGCTCCTTGCGCAATCAGACCATGCGCGACTGCGGCACCAACATTTCCCATACCAATAATCGCAATTTTACGTGACATAAAGCACCTCCATAAAATACACCGTTCAGCTTCACCATTAAACTGAAAATCTGTCTAGTTGATACATTTCATTATACTCAGAAATTAGTAAAAAACAAGTATTTAGTGGAAATATTCAGAAAATTCTCTCGCATTTATTGCATCCTTTCTTCTCCTATGGATTTCATGCACATAAAAAGCTGACCAAAATCTTGAATCAACTTGAATCATAACCTTATTTCAACAATTCTTGAACTGGATCAAAAATGATGCGTTCAATATCAGCCAAGTAAATAGACAATTGTTGTTGTTTATTGAAAAATTCAGTCAGGGCAGGATTGCCTTGAATCTTATCCCCAAACGACTTCATCTTGTCTTGCACTTCTTGCGTTGGCATTTGACCTGATTGCGCCATAGCTTGCAGTTCTTGTTGGAAAGCTAGATAGTCCTTTAAAAGGTTCTTTGCTTCACTATCAGCATCTACTGCTTTTCTGCTTTCGACAACGGCTTTGTACTCAGGAAGGTCACGCAGAGTACGGCTTAATTCATTCGCTAAATCATAAATATTTGACATAGTTTTCCTCCTTAATCTAAAAAGACTTGATAGTGTGTCTTTTCTCTTATTATTTTAGCAGATTTTTCCAAATCTTCGCGATTTTTAAAGGTGATTTGCAAAATTCCGTTAATATCTTCGCGATTTTCTTCATTGATGTGAATATTGACAATGGATGTTCCCCTTAGAAGTTCCAACACTCCTAAAATAGCATCTTCTTCATCGGGAACATTGATGAAAATGTCATAAAAGCTATCCACACCTGCTCGTTTATGAATTTCCATAGCTTTTCGCACTTGGCGACCATGCTGAAAGAAGTTCCAAATCACATCTTCATTTTTATTCTGAATAGCAAGTGAAATAGTATCCAATCGCTTCTTAAAATCCTCTATCCTCTCTAAAATGGCATCTGGATTTGTCAATAAAATCGAAGTCCACATGCTCGGTTCACTTTCTGCAATCCGTGTCATATCACGAAATCCCCCAGCAGCGAAATGCTGCGTCATTTCGTGCTGTTGAATATAAGCAGCGGCTTGATCCATAAGACTAGAAGCGAGAATATGCGGAAAATGACTAATCTGGCTGGTGACCCGGTCATGCTCTTTGGCATCAATCTCAATAAAGCGAGCATGCAGACCAGATAAGAGATTCTTCATTTCTGCTATCGTGCCTTCTTTCGTCAAATGAGACGGAGTAAAAATATAATAGGCATTTTCAAAGAGGTTTACATCTGCTGCACTAGCACCTGACTTATGACTACCAGCCATCGGATGAGCACCTACAAATCGAATAGTTTTTTCCTTTAGAGATTCTTCAGCGGCAGTTACAATTTCAGCTTTGGTAGAACCTGCATCTGAGATAATCACATCTTTTTTCAAATCTAGAGTTGCTAATTGCCTGATAAACTCAATGGTTTGCTTGATAGGAACAGCAAGGATAATCACATCTGCCAGAGGAGCAAATTCAGCAAACTGATCGGTCACTTGATCTACCATGCCTTTTTCAAGGGCAATTTTTCGGGATTCTTCTCCACGATTGTAACCTAATATAGTATAGTCTGGATGATCACGTCGAATTCCAAGTGCGATTGATGAACCAATCAAACCAAGACCCGCAATATAAATAACTTTCTTTACCATGCTTACTCCTTACTTTGGCTCAACAATAAATCCCAGAACAATCGACACTAAAATAATAACCATAACAATCGCTGTGAAAATCGTATACATTTTATCTTTTGTTTTGACAAAAATGATAAATGTTGAAATCACTCGAAAAATCGGTGTCAAAATAAGCATAAAAGCCCCCAGCAACATAAACGTCACTGCATCAAAAATGGAATGACTCTTTACATAGGTAACTGGATTAAACTGTTCCAAATTTTTTAAAGAAATGACCTGCTGACCACTAAAAAGGTAAAGAACCAAGCCAATAAACATAAAAAGAATGGAGAGAAAAATCCCTATGCGAAGAATTTTTCCCATGACCAAATCTAGCTGCTCTTTTTCTTCTTGCATTTTATCTGTCATTGCATACCTCGTATAAACATCTGCACACCCAAAGCTAATAAAGCGACTAGAAAAATCCAGCGCAATACTTTTACAGGCACATAAGGCATGATGCGGCTTCCGATGAAAGAACCTGCTAAAACACCTAAGGCGATTGGCGTAACCAATACCGGATTGATTTGCCCTACAAAAAGATAAAAGATAGCTGAAGCCGTTCCTGTCACTCCCATCATAAAGTTAGAAGTCGCTGAACTAGCTTTTAAGGGCATTTTCATAACAGTATCCATGGCCAATACTTTGAAAGCACCCGCACCAATTCCTAAAAGCGCCGACATAACACCAGCAAAAAACATGACAACAGAGCCACCAGGGACATTGGTCACTTGGTACTTGATTGTTTGATTGAGACCTTTGTCAAAATATTCACCACCGAGATTTAATTTCTCTGCGATAGCATCATTGTGACTCACACTCTGATTGTCCTTTTTGTCATGAATCTTCTGGTACATATTAAATGCTTGAAAGAGCATGAGAGCGCCATAAAGTAAGAAAAGGACTTGAGAATCTGTTATTACTGATAACATTGCGCCTACAAAAGCTCCTAAAGTTGTGAAAATTTCCAAAAACATGGCAATGCGCAGATTGAGCATGTCATCTTTGAGATAGGCAATCGCAGAACCTGAACTGGTTGCTAAAACCGCAATAATAGAAGCTCCGACTGCATACTTGATGTCCACCCCAAATAAAAGAGTCAGCACAGGCGTAATAACAATTCCACCTCCAAGTCCTAGCAAAGCTCCCAAAATTCCTGCAAAAATTCCGACCAAAGTCATTGTAAAAATATAGGTGAGCATTAAAATCCTTTCACATAATTGTGGTATTGTTGAACGGCTTCTTTTAATTCTTCCAGATTATCCGAAGAGAATTTCTCCAAAACCTCAGTTGCAAGCACTGTTGCAACAACAGCTTCCATAACAACACCAGCAGCTGGCAGAGCTGTCGGATCGCTTCGCTCCACCGTTGCCTTATAAGGCTCATGTGTCTCAATATCAACGCTCATAAGTGGCTTGTAGAGAGTTGGAATCGGCTTCATCACTCCGCGCACTACAATAGGTTCTCCGTTGGTCATACCGCCCTCGAAACCGCCCAAATTGTTGGTGCGACGAGTAAATCCATCCTCTTTAGACCAGATTATTTCATCCATCACTTGACTGCCCTTAAGCCGCCCTGCTTCAAAACCAACTCCAAATTCCACACCTTTAAATGCATTGATAGAAACCACTCCTTGAGCAATTTTAGCATCTAGTTTTCTATCCCATTGAACATAGGAACCAAGCCCAACTGGCACACCACCGACAACGGTTTCAACAATTCCACCAATCGTGTCGCCATCTTTCTTTATCTGATCAATATAGGCTTTGATTTCTTCTTCTTGCTCTGAATTGACAATCGAAACTTCTGACCGACGAGCGCGTTTCTTGATTTCAGAAATGGTCAGATTTTCAGGTATCTCAATGTCAATACCACCGAAAGTCACGACATGACTAGCCACCTCAACTCCGATTTCTTCTAAGAGACGCTTAGCAACTGCTCCCACCGCCACCCGCATGGTCGTTTCACGCGCAGAAGAGCGCTCCAATGAATTACGCAGATCATCAAAACGATATTTCATACCTCCGACCAAATCTGCATGACCCGGACGAGGTTTGGTAATCTTGCGCAGCTCTTTTTTCTTGTCCTCCACATCTGCTACATTCATGATGTCCAACCATTTTTGATGATCTAGATTGGTCACATTGAGTGTAATTGGTCCCCCCATGGTTCGCCCATGCCGAACACCAGAAGTAATTTCCACTTTGTCACTCTCTATTTTCATACGAGCTCCACGACCATATCCGCCCTGACGGCGTTTCAACTCTGCATTGATATAATCAGCTGTCAAAGGAAGCCCAGCTGGCACTCCTTCAATGATAGCTGTCAAACGCGGTCCATGTGACTCCCCAGCAGTTAAATATCTCATTTAATTACCTCATCTGTTGTTGCTATTTAGCACTTACTTTTCTAAATAATCTTTCATCTCTTCTAAAGGGATCTGATGAATGGCAGTCCTGCCTAATTCTGGAATAATGACTAATTTGATTGTCTTTCCACGAGCTTTCTTATCATGAAGTAAGGCATGATAGAGCTCTTCTTGTCGCCAAGGTTGATAATCGGTCGGAAGACCAAACTTACAGCACATTTTTTCAATATCTGTGGTAATTCCTTTAGGCATCAGCCCCTTTTTTTCTGCTACGTATGCTACTTGAACCATGCCAATAGCCACGGCTTCTCCGTGCATGACTTTGCCATAACCAGCAGTCGCCTCCACTGCATGGCCAATCGTATGTCCAAAATTTAGATAAAGGCGCACACCATTGTCAAGTTCGTCTTCCACTACTAGCTTTCGTTTGACATTGCAAGAATGATAGATGATACTTTCTGCATGCTCCAAAATGGATTCTGGACTACCATCCATGTCAGACAGTTCCTGCCATAGCTCCACGTCCTCAATCAAACCATACTTGATGACCTCTCCCATGCCTTCAATCAATTCACGTTGTCCTAAAGTTTTTAAAACATCTGGGTCAATCAGAACTCCGTCCGGCTGAGTAAAAGTACCCACCATGTTCTTAGCCCACGGCGTGTTGACTCCTGTTTTCCCACCAATCGAAGAATCTACCTGAGCTGTCAAACTCGTCGGTATCTGTACAAAATGAACGCCTCGCATATAAGTTGAAGCTGCAAAGCCAGCCAAATCACCGACCACACCGCCACCCAAGGCAACAATACCATCACTGCGGGTCATCCCTACTTTAGCGAGAAATTCATAAACTTTATTGACCGTTGTTAAATTTTTACTAGCTTCCCCTTCCAGAAAATCAAATACAAACACTTCAAAGCCGGCAACTTCTAAGCTACATTTAACCGTTTCAGCATACAGACTTGCCACATGATTATCTGTGATGACAACGACCTTTTGAGCTGACCATAAACTTGCCAACCATTCTCCAGCTTTAGCTAAAGTCCCTTTTTCAATGACAATATCGTAAGGATGATTGGGGATATTCACATTTAATTTCATAGGCAACTCCTTATTTGTACTTTTTTTCCAATGTCTGCCAAATTTCTTTAGTTGGCATTTCTTTTCCTGTCCACAATTTGAATGCTTCTGCTGCTTGATACAACAACATTCCCAAGCCATTCACTACTTCAACTTCTTTTCCTTTTGCCCATTTTAAAAATGGGGTTTCAAACGGCTGGTAAATCACATCTGCCACAAGAAGTGAATGTGGTAAACGAATACTGCTTGGTATCGGTAAAGCCTTACCGTCCATACCTAAACTGGTCCCATTGACCAATAAAGCAGAAATGTTAATTTTTTCTTGCAATAATTCTTGATTTTCTAAAGGTAATACCCAAATCTTCACTGCAGTCTTCTGCTGAATTTCCTTCATTTTCTGCGAAACGCGTTCAAAAGAAGAATGGCGCGTAAACACAAAAATCTCATCAACACCATCTAAAGCAGCCTGCACAATAATCGCTGTCGCTGCCCCACCAGCTCCAAGCATGACCATTTTCTTACCCTTGACGACAAAAGAAGGCAAGCTCATAAAAAATCCCTTGCCATCTGTGTTATAACCAATCAATTTTCCATTTTGATTCACGACAGTGTTCACCGCCCCAATCATCTGCGCAGCCGGCGTGAGCTCATCTAAAAAAGGAATCACAGCCTGTTTATAAGGCATAGACAAATTGATTCCAAACATATCGTAACGACGAATATTTTCAACAGTTGCTTTCAAGTCATCATGTGAGATTTCCCAAGCCACATAAACTCCATTAACGCCCGTTTGCTCAAACGCTGCATTATGGATAAAAGGAGAAATACTGTGTTTGATTGGGTTGGCGACAACTGCCACTAAACGAGTATAGCCGTCAATTTTCATTCAAAATCTCCTGAATTTGCTTCATATTAGTAAGAGAAATTTGACCTGGCGCACTGGATTCATCCAAGCTTGCAAATGACCAACTCGAGCCTGTCAAATCTGCTGTTATCCGCGAAATCTTTCCAATTTGACCCATGGAAATCGTTACAAAATCCTGATCTGGATTTAAGGTTTTAAAACCACGCGTATAGTTCATCAAGTCCAACACATCTTGCTCGCTACGTGCCATAACAGAAATTTTCACCACTTTTGGTGTCAAACTGGTCAATTCAGATAAAATTTCCATCATATTTTCAGGCGTTTCTTTAAAATTATGATAGCTCAAAACAAGATTTGGAAAATCCAACATTTCCTCAAATCTATTTTTGTGAGAAAAATATTCAAAATCAATATAGTCTGGCTGATAAATCGTTGAGATTTCCTTAATGGTAGAAATATATTCATCATCCGTCAATTCAATATTTCCACCTTCGCCAATTGTTCTCAAAGTGAAAATCAATTCACGACCAGCAAATTTTTCAAAAATAGCAGGTGCAACGGTCAAAATATCATCTTTTGCTAAAAAATCCGCACGCCATTCAATAACGTCCGCGTCATCATAACGCGAGCTATCAATATTCTGCGCTTCCTCTAAATTTTTCGGCATCACTGATACGACTAATTTCATTTGTTCACCTTAATGGTAAATACCTTGAGGTAATTACTTCTTTCATCTTTTTTATTATAAGTAAAATCTGCTGGTAAACCGTATTCTTTCAAATAACGGTGCTTCATTCCTGCAAAACCTTTTTCAATTTCTTTTTTAAACTTAGTACGCGAAACATTCGCAGCATTTGTACTAGCAATGATAATCCCTTGGGGATTTAAAATTTCTAAAGACTGAGCAATTAACTTATGATAATCCTTAGCCACTGAAAAAGTTTGTTTTTTATTTCTTGCAAAACTCGGCGGGTCTAAAACAATCACATCATAGGTCAGACTATGTCGCTTTGCATATTTAAAGTACTCAAACACATCCATCACAAAAAATGTATGATTGCTTAAGTCAAGATTATTCTCTCTAAAATGGGCTTCAGATAGCTCACGACTTCGTTTTGCCAAATCAACGGAGGTTGTCTGACTGGCTCCTCCCATCGCTGCCGCAACCGAAAAAGCTGCCGTGTAGGAAAACATATTTAACAGCGACTTGCCAGCTGCTAGACCGTCTACCAAGCTACCACGCACCTCATGCTGATCAAGGAAAATTCCTGTCATCAATCCATCATTTAGAAATACTTTATAACGAACGCCATTTTCCAAAATTGGGAAAAATGCTGGCGCTTCTTGCCCGTATAAATGAACAGATTCAACACTCAAACCCTTGAAACGAATTTTCTCATACGCTCCTGTAACTTCTGGAAAAACCTGCTGAAATGCTTGAACAATAGTATCTTTAATCTCGTAAACAAAGAGATTATACCAAGAAAAAACAGCATATTCTTGATACAAATCTATTGTCAACCCACCAAAACCATCTCCTTCTTGATTAAAAAGGCGGTAAGCTGTTATCTCTTTTGATTGTTGATAAACTTGTCGCTTTTCTTTCGCACACTGAAATAACTGACAGAAAAACAAGACATCTAAAGTTACTTTCTTATGTGAAATAAACCACCCAATCCCTTTGTTTTGCTCCGATAAGTATCCGATGCCTACAAAATTTCCTTTTGCGTTTACCAATTCTACGACTTGATGATGAAAAGAAAGTGAAGGAAAATCTTGTTTTTCTAAAACAAATCGTCCTTTTTTTATGTTTTCTTCAGTATAAGAAGGAATCGTAAGCTGTTTCATAAGCTCTATTATATCAAATGTTATGAATTTTCTCAAAAAAATGTACTACTTATTACAAAATGATTGCAAAAAATGCGTTCATACGTAAAAATTCTATTTATTCTCAATGGATAAAAATCCTTTCTCTGTTTTTTATCTAGCAAAAGAAAATGCAACATTTTAAATTACCAACTTAAATCAAAAATATGTTATACTTAGTAGTGAAAATTTTAGGAAATAAGACAAGGAAGTATATATTTGTGAAAACTATGACTAGGAAGATACTCAACTTCATGAGTACAAGACTAGGTTTTGTCTTGACCTTACTGACCCTTTATTGGCTGAAAACCATGTGGGCTTATTCTGTTGACTTTAATCTTGATATTCAGGGTGCCTATCAAGTCTTTCTCGCGATTCTCAATCCCCTTCCATTGGGATTGCTGTTGATTGGACTGGCACTTTATATTAAGCGCACCAAAGTTTTCTATATTCTAGCAGTTGCGCTTTACATTTTATTATTTGTCTGGCTCATTTCAAACTCTATCTATTATCGCGAGTTTAGTGATTTTGTTACTGTCAATACCATGCTCGCTTCAAGTAGTGTCTCGGCTGGTCTAGGAGAGGCTGCGCTTGAATTATTCCGCCCTGGAGATTTGATTTACATCATTGATTTTCCAATCTTAGGTTTTCTTTTTTATAAAAAATGGATCCGTTTAGACGATCGGCCATTCAACAAGCGAGCTAGCTTTGCAATTACTGCTCTGTCCAGTATGCTTTTTTCAGCCAATCTCTTTTTAGCAGAAGTTGACCGTCCAGAGTTATTGACACGCGGCTTCTCTAATTATTATGTTGTCCGCGCTTTAGGCTTGCCAGCCTTTCTTGGCTATAGTGCTAATCAGACATATAGCGCCAACAAAGAACGCTCCAAAGCAAGTGCTGAAGATTTGAAACCAGTTGAAGAATACGTCAAGTCACACTATGCCGAGCCAAATAAAGAGTATTACGGAATTGCTAAAGGTAGAAATGTCATCTATCTTCATTTAGAAAGTTTCCAACAATTCCTGATTGATTATAAATTAAAGTCTGATGGCAAAGAATTCGAAGTAACACCTTTCCTCAACTCACTATATCATTCCAACTCAACTTTTGCTTTTTCTAATATCTTTAATCAAGTAAAAGCCGGAAAAACATCTGATGCAGAAACCATGCTAGAAACTGGTTTATTTGGTCTCAATCAGGGGTCCTTTATGGTAAACTATGGTGGAACAAACACGCAGCAAGCTGCTCCGTATATTCTCTCAAAAAATGGATATAATTCTAGTGCCGTTTTCCACGGAAATGCTGGTAGTTTCTGGAATCGAAATACCACCTACAAACAATGGGGATATAACTATTTCTTCGATTCTTCTTACTTCTCTAAGCAAGACAAAACAAATTCATTCCAATATGGCTTGAATGATAAGATTATGTTCAAAGATTCTATTAAATATCTTGAACATTTGCAACAACCATTTTATGCAAAATATATCACCGTTTCTAATCACTATCCCTATACAACTAGCTTGATTGGAGACGAGACTGGTTTCCCACTTGCTTCGACTAAGGATGAAACAATCAATGGTTATTTTGCAACGGCCAATTATCTAGATTCTGCCGTTAAATCATTCTTTGACTACTTAAAAGCGTCTGGTCTTTATGAGAATTCAATCATCGTTCTTTATGGTGATCACTACGGTATTTCCAATTCACGGAATCCCTCGCTGGCGCCATTACTAGGCAAAAACTCTGAAACTTGGTCTAGCTACGACAATGCCATGCTCCAAAGAGTTCCTTATATGGTTGTTATTCCTGGTATGACAAAAGGAAAAGTCATTAATACCTATGGCGGGCAAGTTGACCTTTTACCTACTCTGGAACATTTGCTCGGTATTGACTCTAAACAATACTTACAAGTTGGTCAAGATTTACTCTCTCCAAAACATCAGCAAACCGTTGCCTTCCGTTCATCAAACTATTTCGTAACTCCTAAGTATACTAGCTATAGTGGACGTACTTACTACACAGAAACAGGAGAAGAAATTACCAATCCAGATGAAACAACTAAGGCAGAATTGGAAAAAATCCGCAACACAACTAATGAGCAGTTGAAAATGAGTGACCTGATTCAAACCGGAGACTTGCTTCGCTTCTATACTGGAAATGATTTAGGAAAAGTGAATCCTAAGAACTATTCTTATACCAACTCACTTAAATCATTATTATCTATTGAAAAGAAAAAAGGTGATGAATCTACAAGTCTTTATAGCAAACGAGGTGGTAATTCAACTGTTGATCTGTTTAATTCCCCAAGCTATCGTGCTCTTCACCCTGAACAATTTGAATCAACAAGTAGCGTTTCTTCCTCATCAACAGAAGAATCCAGCTCTTCTTCTAAATAACCAAAAATCCCATACAAGTAAAATGAACTGTATGGGATTTTATAATGAAAGAAAGCACTCAATCTATCAATGTTTTGATGACTCGATTGACTTGATCAAAGAAAAATTGCTCCTCGTCATAAGTAATACCTGTTGCTTTTGCCAACAAAATCAATATTTCCATAAAAAATTGAGAAGAAAAACCTGTAGTGGAATGCAATTCTTCTTCGTCAAAATGTTTAATTAAATGCGCTAATGGGTTCCGAACGGATTTCTCCAACTTTCGTAGTTCTTTGACCATGATTTTAACTTGCTCTGGTAAATCCAACAGTAAAATCAAGCTAGCTAGACTAGAAGAATGAACTGGACTTTCAGCATGAAAAGTACTCAAAATAGGATGATCTGTATTTTTCATCTTTTCAAAATTCCAACGATCGTAACTCGCTTCTCTGGAATTATGAATGTAGGATTCAATATCAGGAATTTCCAGCTTGATTAAACGCATAAAAATCCGATAAATAGCTGGACTAACAGCACGAATAAAATCAATCACTTGTTCGTTTTTGAGCTTTGCTTCTAAGTCATACAGGTAGTTTGCTAATTGTTCATCTTCCTCAGAATCATGACAAAAAGGTTGAAAATCATTTCTAATTTTCAACTGATATTCCATAGCAGGGCGAATATTTAACTCTCTCCGCTCTGTCATGATATATAAAAGTTCAACTAGCTTTGATTCTGCATCGTTCAGTCTTTGAGCCAATTTATAGGCATGAGCATAATCATAGCGAGAAATAGCATACACTATTTCTTCTTTTATATCTAAATTTCCAAGCATCACTCTGAAATAATCGTTTCTAAGCCAACTTTCATCATATCTGTGAAAGTCGTTTGTCGTTCTTCTGCTGTTGTATCTTCATCTGGATTCACCAAGCTATCTGAAATAGTCATAATGCCAAGTGCTTCGACATTATATTGAGCCGCTAGATAGTAAAGAGCTGCCGCTTCCATTTCCACAGCCAGAACTCCCATTTTACCAAGTTCAATATTTTTTTCACCATAGTTTGAGTAGAAAACATCTGATGATAAGACACTTCCAACGTGCGTAGTCATGCCAAAATCCTTGGCAAGGTGATAAGCCTTATCTAAAAGACGAAAACTTGCAATTTGTGGAAAGTCATATTGAGGCCAATCATTACGAATGATATTTGAATTTGTCGCTGCTGCTTGCGCTAATACCAATTCACGTACATGAACGTCTTTATTCAACGAACCAGCCGTTCCTACACGAATTAAACGTTTCACGCCGTAGTTAACAATCAACTCATGTGCATAGATAGAAATAGACGGAATTCCCATTCCAGTTCCCATAACACTAACACGATGCCCCTTATAAGTTCCTGTATAGCCAAACATGTTGCGAACTTCATTGAAGCATATAGCGTCCTCTAAGTAGTTTTCGGCAATGAATTTGGCACGGAGTGGATCTCCAGGTAGTAAAATTTTATCGGCAATTTCGCCCTGTTTTGCTGCAATATGGATTGACATAAGTAAGATACCAAGCCCGTCAAAAACCCAAACTGAAAAGTACAAGCGCTAAAAAACTTTTCTTAGGAGCTTATTCATCTCAGAAAGGATTGCGTGTGGGTTTTATTCCTTTCGTTTTTAGTTGAGTTCAGAAAGAGATGTGATTGTAAGCTCAATCTTCGACTCTTTTTACATTTATGTTTTTTATAGTTCTGCAAGGATTGCTTTTACAAGTCCTTTAAAGTTTTCCTTGATACGTTCTGTCACTTCTACGACTTCTTCATGGTTTAGCTCGCTTTGAAAACCTGCCGCAAAGTTTGTAATAGCTGAAATTCCCAATACTTTCAAGCCTGAGTGCGCTGCCACAATTACTTCCGGAACAGTTGACATACCAACAGCACTTGCACCTAATGTTTGGAAAGCACGGATTTCAGCTGGTGTTTCATAAGTTGGACCAGTCACACCCAGATAAACTCCTTCTTTCAATTCAATGCCTAATTTTTCTGCTACGGCGTGGGCTTTTTCACGGTAAGCTTTTGTATAAGCATCAGACATATCTGGAAAGCGTGGTCCAAATTCATCCAAATTTGCTCCAATCAAAGGATTTTGTCCCGTCAGATTGATATGGTCTGAAATAGCCATTAACGTCCCTGGACCATATCCAATCCCTCCAGCGGCATTGGTAACAATGACACCTTCACAGCCTAGCGCTTTCATTACACGGACAGGGAAGGTCACCACTTCCATCGGATTGCCTTCGTAAAAATGAAAACGTCCTTGCAAAGCCAGTACTTTCCGACCTGCTAAGTCGCCATAAACCAATTTACCAGCATGCCCCACCACTGTTGAGCGACCCCAATTTGGAATGCCTGCATAGTCAATGCTGACAGCATTTTCAATCTCACCAGCTAATTCTCCCAAACCAGAACCGAGAATCAAACCAAATTCTGGTGCAGTAATTCCTTTGTCTTTTAAAAACTGTGCTGTTTCGTTAATTTTATCCATTAAATTCATATCTTTATCCTTTTTTATCTTTTTTAATTTTCACTCGAAAAATGCTGAATGACACAATTACGTCCCACTCTCAAGAGCATATTCTAATCTTTCTTATTCTTTTTGAACATCAGCATTTAGTGCAACACTAATTCGGACTGAATCCATGACAATGACATAAATATAATAACATGTGACATAAAATTCTATTCTCCTTTTGATTTGGTTGATTTTAAAATTTGCACACCATTTCTTCCAGCAACAATGACCATATCCACCATTTTATTAAAGAGTCCATGTTCTACCACACCGACTACATGATCTAGCTTTTGCCCAAATTCGACTGGATTTTCAATCACGCCTAAGTCAAGATCAATAATGAAATTCTGCATATCCGTGACATAGCGCTTCCCATTTTTTTCACGAAATGACGGTTTATAGCCTGCATATTCAAAACGACGGAAAAGCTGTTCTGCTCCGTATTGTACGACTTCTACCGGTAATTTGAAAGCACCTAGTTTACAAACCATTTTACTTTCATCAACTACCCAAATGTAGGTTTTGGTTGGAGTTGCGACAACTTTTTCCATAAGCAGAGCGCCGCCACCGCCTTTGATACCGTTGAAGTCAGTATCCACCTCATCAGCTCCGTCAACGGTCACGTCTACTTCATCTACTTCATCAATTGATTTCAAAGGAATATCTAAACGCCGAGCTTGTTCACTCGTTGTGCTTGAAGTTGTAACTGCTGTTATTTTCAGTCCTTCTTCCTTGATACGCCGTCCAACTTCTTCCACAAAATAATAGGCAGTCGAACCCGTTCCTAAACCAACTACCATACCGTCTTTCACATATTCTGCAGCTTTGATTCCCGCCATTTTTTTGAGGTTTTCCATTTTTGCTCCTTTATTCAATCTGCTTCTAGTATACCATGATTTGCCAACTTTAGCACCCCAAAAATGAAACCACTTTCTTTTTAAATGATCCTTTTTTACAAATATTCTAAAATCCGAATATTCTATTTTTCTTGATTATAAAACACCAAAAATTCCAAATTTTCTCCGCCATAATTTGATATATCAAACGAGTAACCGAATGATGATTGAACCTTTCTTAAAATTTATTTTATTGTATTAAAGAGAGATGATGAACTTATTTGAACAAAAATAGTATGTAAAAATCTTGCGACTAACCTTGTTTTGCGTTACAATGAATATAGATTGCATAAACACATTATAAGGATTAAATTGATGATAACCAAAGAATTTGATACGATTGCTGCCATTTCCACTCCTCTTGGTGAAGGGGCTATCGGCATTGTTAGACTGAGCGGGACGAATAGCTTTGCCATTGCTCAAAAAATCTTCAAAGGAAAAGATTTAAGTACGGTTGCCAGTCACACACTAAATTATGGGCATATTATTGACCCAGAAAAAAACGAAATTTTAGATGAAGTTATGATTGGAGCTATGCGTTCTCCGAAAACCTTCACACGTGAAGACGTGATTGAGATTAACACCCACGGAGGGATTGCTGTGACCAACGAAATCCTCCAATTAGCTATTCGCGAAGGTGCCAGAATGGCAGAACCTGGTGAATTTACCAAGCGCGCCTTTCTCAATGGACGCATGGATTTGACGCAAGCAGAGGCTATCATGGACATTATTCGGGCAAAAACGGACAAAGCCATGAATATCGCCGTCAAGCAACTGGACGGTTCTCTGTCCGACCTCATCAACAACACCCGTCAGGAAATTCTTAACACACTGGCTCAAGTCGAGGTCAATATTGACTATCCAGAATATGATGACGTTGAGGAAATGACTACCAAACTGTTGCGTGAAAAAACTGCTGAATTTGAAAAACTGCTGACTCAACTTTTAAAAACAGCTCGCCGCAGTAAGATTCTACGCGAAGGAATTTCGACTGCTATTATTGGTCGCCCTAATGTTGGAAAATCTAGTCTCCTTAACAACTTGCTCCGTGAAGATAAGGCTATTGTAACGGACATTGCTGGAACCACTCGCGATGTCATTGAAGAATATGTCAACATCAACGGAGTGCCACTCAAGTTGATTGATACTGCGGGTATTCGTGATACAGATGATATTGTCGAACAAATCGGAGTAGAACGTTCTAAAAAAGCGCTCCAAGACGCTGACCTTGTGCTTCTTGTGCTAAATGCAAGCGAGCCATTGACAGAACAAGACCGCAAACTGTTAGAAATCAGTCAAGACACCAATCGTATCTTGCTGCTCAATAAAACCGACTTAGAAGAAAAGATTGAAGTTGACCAGCTTCCCGATGACTTTATCAAGATTTCTGTTCTCCAAAATCAAAATATTGATAAAATCGAAGAACGAATCAACCAACTTTTCTTTGAAAATGCAGGTATTGTAGAACAAGATGCTACTTATCTCTCTAACGCTCGCCATATTTCTCTGATTGAAAAAGCTGTCGAAAGTCTCCACGCTGTCAATGAGGGACTGGATTTAGGAATGCCTGTTGACTTAGTGCAAGTGGATCTCACCCAAACATGGGAAATCCTTGGTGAAATCACAGGTGACGCCGCTCCTGATGAACTCATTAGCCAACTTTTCAGCCAATTTTGTTTGGGAAAATAAATAGACAAATTCGGTCGAAAACAATCAAATTCTATGATTTCTGAGGTTTTTCCTGTAGAATCATAGAGTTTTTTTGCTGAATACAGCAAAAAGAATTCTTAACGTTTTAAGTAAAAAGAGGTTCATCTGGCTTTAATTTAAAACCAGCTCCATATGGGAAAATTCGATTTTATCACAAACCCACTTGGATGAACTCAGACTACACTATGAACTTTATCAATTCCTGCTTTTTCACTTTCAGGGAAAGCAAACTAATCATTTCTTTGACTTGATGGAGGAGGTTATTTCTGATGTTCACCCAATTTTTCAAACCGTCTTTCGGACTTTCCGGAAGGACAGAGACAAGATTACCAACGCCTTGGAGCTACCTTATTCCAACGCCAAGCTAGAAGCGACTAACAATCTCATCAAGGTCATCAAGCGAAACGCTTTTGGATTCAGGAGCTTTGACAACTTTAAGAAACGCATTCTCATCGCTTTGAACATCAAAAGAGAGAGAACGAATCTCGTCCTCTCTAAATCTTAGCTTTTCATCAACCAACTACAGTTGACAAAGAGCCGTGATTTTTTCTGTCTAACTTTTGGGGTGCGGTTCAAGTTTGTTCTCTCTTGATGTTAGATTAGCGCAACCCACTACAATTGACAAAGAGATAATTTTTTAACCAACTATAGAGATTTGTAGGGCTACTTATTACAGCTTTTTACTCACTATGTACTTTAAAAAAATCTTTTGACAAATAGCCTTTCCCAGCCACTATATCATACTGGATTAGCTTCAGATCTTCTGCAATTTGCCTTCCTTCTGCATCCAAATTTTTTTTACCAACACTTGCCTTATGCAAAACTTCTGTTAATAAAGCATAATACGGGGACACTTTTGAATTGGTCTGTTCTAATAATAAAGCTGTGAAATCACTTGAATTTACAATCGGATAGTCCAATTTAGGTGTTTCATAATTACTCCACACAAAATAGTCTGTTAAATATTGACTCTCTGGATTATTTTTGAAAGCTGACTGTGGATAAAGCCCTGGTAAATGATCTCCATAAAAAACAACGGTAATTTTTTTATTTATTTTTGAAAGTTGATCAAGAAAATCCTTTGTGGCTACATCTGTGTGGTATAATAAACGAGTATAGTTAGTTAATTGGTCATTTTCCTCATTAGAAAAATTTGAATTAGAAGCTTCAATATTATTTGGTTCTTCTTCTTTCCAAGGAGAATGATTTTGCATCGTCATAACAGAGAAAAATTGATTTTGGCTATCTTTCATATTATCAAGAATTAATTGATAAGAAGAACTATCACTATAATTTACTCCCTGATAATGAACATCTAGTCCCTTTGTTAATAAACTAACAAATTTAGAATACCCTAGAGACTTATAAATAACATTTCGAGAATAATTTGTTGGAGCAGCCAAGTGAATAGCAATGCGATTCTTGGCTTCAAATTGGTCACTAATGACAGGAAATTTGTTCATTTTAGGAACAACTTCTGTATAAGCAACAGAAATACTAGGTGACAAATTATAGAATGGTAGACCGGTTAGCGATTGAAACTCCATATTTGCTGTTCCACCACCATAGCCATCTGATTTCATTAAACCACTCGTAGTTTGGTTCTTAATGTCTTGAATATTTGAAATAGGATTTTGAGAAAGCTTAACCCCTTCAACACGAGCAGGATCAGAAAAACTTTCACTCAATATGTAAACAACCGTTTGTTCTTCTATCTTATTTGTTCGTTCTGTATTTAAAATTTGAGAAGCTTTTTGATATTTTTGCTCAATTGCTTTAATTTTTTCGGCACTATAACTCTGAGGTTTATACATGGTGCTATCTGACAGTTGCGATAACCAAACAAATGCAAGTGAACGAGAGCGAGCATTTATCGTGTTTCCATACCAATTCAAATCTTCATAATTATTAAGAACAGAAATTATAGGTATGTTTTCTTGAATTTTACCGTCTTTTCTATTTGCAAATATCCCTACAATTGAGGTTAGAAATATTACAGTTAACATCAAAATAGAGAAACGATATTTGTAATTTTGTATGATCTTACTTGCTAATATTTTGTTTCTGAAAAAATAATACAAACTTACTAGTACAAGAAGTCCTAGTAAAAGATACACTATATACGAAAATCCGTTAATGAATTCTAATAGTAGTTTAGGCTCCTTTAACCAAACTATATCACTAGGTAATATCGGTTCTTGGCGGAATTGGAATTTAAGGCTACTTGCTACTGTCACTCCACTAATGACTAATAAGATAAATATTGTAGAAATTAAAAAACGATTAAATATTAGATAGATAATCAAAAAAATAGCAAAGAAAATAATAATTTGAAATGGAGTTGCTCCTGTTGAAAGGCGAAATTCTGCATCCCCTCTTATACTATTTTGTATTGTAAAATTAAAAACAATCGCAAATAATAGACTTAATAAGCTCGCAACTGAAAAACTAGCTTTATTTTTACAAATATCCTTTATTGCTTTTACTGAGAAAAAACTAGGAATGATAAGTAGAATCGTTAAATAAACCAGTAATCCTATTAAAGAGAAAGCGAAGTAATCGGTTATTTGAAATTTATTATTAACAATAAATTTCTTTAAAAAACTAGTCTGCTTAAGAAAGTTTAATGTTTTACTATCTAACAATACGAAATTCAATAATATCTGTGATAAAAAGAATGTTTCTAAAATATCATGATTTTCATTATCAATTCTCAACCTATTGAATTTTATATTATTTAATTTAGGAATATATTTAAAAATAATTGCTATCAACAATGTAGGAATAATAAAAACTAGCGAATTATATTGTAAAAAGTGATTAGCTTTTAAATCACATAAATTATAAGAAGGTACCGTCAAATGCATAGACATTTCTAGCAAGTAAGAAAAAATTAAATAGCCAATATAAATAAATAATATAAAAGCATATAATTTTTTATTTACAAGTTTTGATACAACATATCCTAAAAATATTTCTACTGCTAGTACACATAACAAGCCTAGCGTTAGATATGAATTGATTGTTATATTTTTACTTTCTTCTAATATAAAATTTAAACAAGCCCCTATTACATTAAAAAATAAGAAGCTGATTAACAATATACTAAATTGTCTATAATATTTATTTAAAAATTTCATAACGATTATCTAATAAAACTAATTTAAAAACCTTCACGAAGTAACTTTTCTTTTTAATCTTCTCAGCAAATATTTAACAGCACTACCAGGTCCACGATAGATATATTTCAGAGCGCCTTTAATACCACCAATATTGTCAAAATTTATATAGGTATTTGGTAAGGTATCTGGACGAATATTTAAAACAATATTATCCACAAAAGGAGTGATATAAATCTCATTTTTAGAGATTGCATAGTCATAACGTTGAGACCAAGCTAAATAAACTAAAATTCGTTCAATAGAATGTAGAATGGTATGTTGTGGCAATGGTTCTGCTGGAATATCAGCATCTTGCAAATTCAAATCAAATAAAGGCTTTAAAGCATCATATTTGAACCAAATAAAGGTTCCATAACTCATGATAAATGTATTTAATTGATTGAAATCTATAGATCGTCTAATATTCATTCGTTCCCAGAGTAAATTCATATCATCTGCAAATTTATTCTCATTCCACGGATCAACAATCTTTGTATAACGGAAAAAAGTTGGAATATCAGCAATAACCAAGCCTAACCGTTCATCACTTTCCAAACTAGCCATAATTTTATCCGCCGGTTTGATTAACATATCAAAAAGTTCGTTTCTCCATGAATCTCCTACCCAATGCGGATACTCTGGAGATTTTTTCGTATGAAAATGACCAATATAATCATATTTTGATAGTTCTTTTTTGAGTTTCAACATCGGAATAACATCACGACCGCGATTTCCAGTAATGTAAATTTTGCCTACCTTACCACGTTCTGTTAGAATCTTCTCAATTTCTGCTTTCTTTTTCTCAGAATCTGTTGTCAAAAACAAATCATAATCAAAATGAAAATTTTCAAAAGCCGTTAAAAATGCTTCCAAAAGATCCACATAATAAGTATGGAGATGTACCGCAACTTTCTTTTGATTTGAATACTGAAGTTTATTATCTTTTAATACTTTTCTATCAAGCAAATATGGAGGTGTTGGTAAACTCATATCAGACATGTGAGATAAAATAAATTCTGTCGGATAATCTGATACCTTTTCAATCTCTTGCAATAAGTAAGGGGATAAATGTTGAGTTAAATCAAACGTTTTTATCTTAATAAAAGGAACGTGGTTTTCCAACAAAACATGCGGATAATGAATTGTGAAGTTACTATGGAAGAAGTCATCCTTTAAAGGCACTGTATCCAAAATTGCCTGATATTTAAAACCTGCATCTACAAATTTCTTAGTGTACTGGGTCTCATAATTATCAATAACCTTTTGTACATCTATATAATTTTCAACCGATTGCCAGAAATTTTGAAATACAGTAGACTGAACGAGTCTCTTTTTAAAAGAAATAAAATAAGATTGAAGATGCTCATTAATGAACAGATTTCTTTGTTTTACTTCTTGATGATTTGTCATTCCCCAAAAATCTACTTCTGGATCGGACTCATATCTTTGATAAATAGGTTCCATGTCCCAAAGTGGACCAAAACAGGTATCGTTCATCACGGTAATTGAATCATATCCTTTCAACTTATCAAAACCGACTAAAGCCATGCCATCATGCCAAGCTCCAAAATCATAGCCAGTATTTTCACGTTGAATAAATTCATCAATCAGCTTTTTGTCACGAAGTTTTTCCACTTCAGATAGGCTTAACTGACTATTTGAAATAAAAATAAGTTTTTCAAATAAAGGTCGCATATGTTCAATTTGGTAAAATACATGTCGACTGATATGGGCGTATTTGTTAAAATGAACATAAATTAATAATCGTTTCATTGTCTTCTCCTAAAGAAGTTAATAATTTTAGTCGGAATTATCCAGCGTCGGCTCCCTATAACCGCATTGTGTTCATGAACTAATTCTTGATAATTACATTCTAACTGGTGAATGCGCTCTTCCAAATCCGTAATGTTCTCCAGCAATTTCTGGTTAACTTCATTCGCCTCTGAAAGTTCAGTCAAAACTGAACCTTCTTTCATAGGGTCAAAAATATCTTTCATTTCATACGAAAAAATAAATTCTGAATCCTCAACATCATTAATCTGATAATGAAGCTGAGGATCATTTTTCCCGAAAAGCAATTCATTAGAAAGCAAGAGCCCGTTTGTAAAGGCAACTTTCAACTCTGTTTGGTTATGATAAGTTTTTAGACTAACGTTTTTATAATAATTGGGAACCTCAGATAAATCAATTCTCAATCTAGCCGCTTCATGTGGTATCTGGAAATAAAGCTCATCTGCATACTGTAATGGGAATTTCAGACTATTTGTTTCCGAAAATTCTTCGTCTGCCCCTGCATAAAAAATCGTAATATGCTGCTTCTTTATATTCAGTATGGAATGATTTGGCAACGTTTCTCCTAGCAGGGGGCTAAGAGCTTGTAGTGATTTTTCTGTTCTTGTTGAAAGAGATGCTATATGTGCAAGTAAATTATCATAACACTTATCAAGTGTATAAAGCTGTTTAGCTCTCTCGCTTGCAAGAACTGCATTCCTCTTATTTATATCGAAATTTTCAAGAACATCTGCCATCTTATCAGCCAATGAATCAATATCTCCTAACTGATAGGTTGTACCTACACCAAAATACTCTTTCACTGATTTATAACCATTATTATTTGAAACTATTGTAGGAACTCCTCTTAAAATAGATTCAATAAAAACAAGAGGAAAGGCTTCGGATTTAGAGGTGTACACACAAATATCTGAGTCTGTCACTTCTGTCCATGGTTGATCATTATAACCTAAAAATTGGACATTAGTTAATTCATATTTCTCAATAAAAGCATCGCATTCTTCTTTCGACTCTTTTTGCCAGCCGCCAATAAAAATTAATGGAATATCATAGTGACCCAGTTTTTTATAGGCTTTGAGAAGCTCAATTTGATTTTTATTTTCATTTATGACACCAATTGAAACGATTCTTCTTCGATTGGACTTGCCCAAAACTTCAGATGTAAATTGTGTGTAAGGAATAAATGTTTCTAAATTAGCAGGATTGTTGTTTAGCGCAGCTAATTTTTGGGCTAGATTTCCTCGTACAGAAAAAACTTTATCTGAATTCTCAAAAATAAAATTCATCTTTTTAGTATAATATTGAAATTCTCTCTCTGGAAATTCATGAATAAGCCAAAAATGTGGAATATTCTCACAGGCTGCAGCTACAGCTCCTTGAAAAACATTTGCTGTGTTAGAAATAACTAAATCAATATCTTGCTCAACAATAATATCCCGTATTTCTTTAATATTCTTTTGATAATATATTACCCTTTCTTCCTTAGAAAAGAGACGATCGCCTGGTGCTTCTTCCCACCACCATTTTATCGTAGATAGTGGAAATAAATGAACATTGACATTCGACAGCTTGCTTTCATAACTTGCATGAGTTGGGTGCCCATTTTCAGGATAGACGTTGTAAATATCATAGCCTATTTCAGATAAATAAACCATTAAATTCGTTATTGATTTCTCGGCTCCATTATCTAATGTTCCAGTTGGAGAGATAAATAAAATACGCTTTACCATATTAAGCCCTCGCTTTGTAAAGTTTTATGTGTGCGATTCTTGCCAACTTCCATTTCTAACAAGTAAACCTGTTGCCGAATCTAGTGCTGATTCGTCATCCTCTGGAATATCATTCCGTTCAATAAAGACGATTGGAGCTTTTGAAGATACGGCAAAGGCTAAAACACGTTTGTCAGAATCACGAATGGTTGCTTCCAATCTTAAACGAGCATGATTTAAATAAGGAAGTTTGCATGTATAGATGACTTTCTTTTCTCCTGTTCTACTAATTTTTAAATCCATAGAATTATCATTGTAATAGCCATAATTAGTGTTTATATCAACGAACGACATAGCAATATGAGTCTCAATATCTTGAAGCTGTGTAAAAGTAAATTCAAACTTCAATTCATCGTCTGGTGTTACTTGATTTGGAGATAACAATTTTACTTCAAAGTTTTCAACCAATGCAGCTTGTTTCGTTTTATTCTCTGAAGCAGCAGCTTTTTCTTGTGTTGGTTGAATCGCATTATCAAAGCTATATTGATTCGCAACATCATCCGGATTTCCAATCACCTTAATTAATCCGTCCTCAATCAAAACAGCTTTATTGCAATATTTCTTAACAGCGCCCATGTCGTGCGTAACAAGAATGGTTGTTTTCCCAGATTTTTTTCGTTCTAAGAAATAGTCGTTACATTTTCTCTGGAAAGCTTCATCACCGACTGCAAGAACTTCATCAAGAATGAGAACATCACCTTGTGCTTTAATCGCGACCGAAAACGCCAAACGGACTTGCATTCCGCTTGAATAATTCTTCAATTTTTGATTCATGAATTCATGTAATTCAGCAAAATCAACGATATCATCGTACATGGCATCAATTTCTTCTGTTGTAAAACCAAGCATGGCACCGTTCATATAGACATTTTCACGTCCAGTTAATTCTGGATTAAAGCCGACACCAAGTTCAATAAAAGAAACCATTTTCCCATTGACTGTGACTTTTCCCTTTTCAGGAACATAAATTTGAGAAATAATTTTTAAAAGAGTGGATTTCCCAGAACCATTACGACCCACAATCCCAAAGAAATCACCTTCTTCAACTTCAAAGTTAATATCTTTTAGAACATGCTGTTCCGTATAGCCTTTAATCCCCTTAAAATAATTGACTAAATTGGTACGTAAACTTTGCGTTGCTTCAGTAGGAAGTTTAAAATACTTGCTGACATGATCAACTTTTACTGCAATTTTTTTATCTGACATTATAAAATCTCCGCGAATCTCTTAGCATTTTTGTGGAAAATATAATACCCAATTCCAAAGATAAAGAAAGGAAGAATGTAGGGTACCATAGCAACACCTTTATGACCAATTAAATCCCAGCCACGCATGCTTCCTGAAAAAACAATATAGTGCCGCAAATCTTGAATAATCTGTGCCAAAGGATTTAGCATCATGAGTTTTGCAATTGTTACCTGACCACGTTGCAAAATAAAGGTAAGAGAGTAGATAATAGGTGTCGCATACATTCCTGCTTGCATCACCACTTCCCAAATTGGACCAATATCTCTATATTTAACAAATAACGTTGCCAACACAAAAGCGATTCCTGTTGAAAATAAAATCAATTCAACAAATAATGGAATAACTGTGAGCCAGCCAATGGATACTGCTACTCCATTAACCAAAGCAAAGATGAAAACGACTAATAAATTAATAGAGTAGTTAATTGCTGCACCTACAACTGAAGAAATAACAATAATCTCTTTTGAAAAGTTCAGTTTCCGAAGCAAATCACCACGAGAAACGATAGACATCATTCCCATATTTGTGGCTTCAGAGAAGAAATTCCAAGTTACCATACCGATTAAAAGACCGATAGCATAATGTGGCGTTCCATCATCAAATCTCAAGAAGCGCACAAAAACTAAATACATAATCGTAAATAAGAGCAAGGGCTTCAAAATAGACCATAAATGCCCAATCAAGCTCCCTTGATACCGTAATTTAAAATCTGTTTTAATCATCTCGCGTAAGAGAATCATATTTTTTCGACTAAATAAGTCCATCATTACTCCTTATAAGCAAATTTTGTAAGAATTAGGGTTGTAAAGACAAAAGTGTGGAAGGCACGATTCTTTCGATAACCATATTTTTGAAGACGACGCAAGCGTTCCATAAACGGGAATTCCATGATTGTCACAAAATTTTCAATCAGTTCTTTATTTTGAGCAGTCAGAGGCAAGGCCAATAAATTCCTTGCTTGTTCTTGGCTATCTTGAATCAATTTCCAATATTTTGCGAAGAGAATATGCGGGCGAATCCAATTCTGCATTCTTTTTCTGAGGGTTCTTGCACCTAAAACATTATTGGAATGTTGCCGATATAATTCACTTGGTTGGTCTATATAGACTAAATGACCAAAAGTTGCTGCCAACAAAGCCAAATACCAGTCATGCATGAGAAGGTCATGAACTTCTTGACCTGTCCATAAGTCAGCCAGAGCTTGGTTAATCATCGAAACACCGCCTGTAACAGTATTTTCTGTTAATTCTTGGAGCAGTTCCGTGTTTGCATGGTCAGACTGTGTACGAATCATACTTTCATGTACGACATTTAACTCTTGATCTACAACTTTTAAATCCGTGTACACCAGTAAAGGCTGACTGTCATCGTGCTTAATCGCTTCTTCTAGCTGCATTTCTACTTTTTCAGGCAGCCAGACATCATCCTGGTCGCTAAAAAAGTAAACATCTGATGTTTGATATTTCAAAAGATAAAAGAAACTTTTGATAACACCAAGATTTTCGATGCTATCAGGATTCACAAACTGAATGCGATTATCTTTGTGACAAAAATCTTGAATAATCTCACGCGTCCTGTCTTTAGAACCATCATCTCGGATTAACAGTTGCCAGCCTGTATAGGTCTGCTGCCGAATACTTTCAATCTGTTCTGCTAAAAACCGTTCACCATTGTAGGTGGACATGAGAATGGTCACTTTCATGATAAAAATAATTCCTCGTATTCACCCACAATTTTTTCCCAAGTGTAGTGTTCTTCCATGTTTTCTTTCGCAGCTTGACCTAGATCTGAAAAGTCAGACTGTTTATCCACTTGATGAATTACATCAACTAAGTTGTCTACTTTCTTATCCCAGTAAAGAGCTGTTTCTTTTGCTACTTGTCGGTTAAAGTCCACACCCAGCACTAAATTCAAATCTGTCTGAGCTAGCGCCTCCAGCAGTCCAGGATTGGTGCCGCCGACCTCATGACCATGAATATAAGCAAACGCTTGATTGCGAATATACTTCAATAATTCCTGATCATAAACCGTTCCAACAAACTTAATCCGCTTATCTTGGTCAAAACCTGTTTTATTTCGCAACTCGTCAAAATAAACATTCCCTTGATAATTGCAGACAATCAGTAAATCTCGTTGCGTCTGCGACTTCATAAACTCACGAATGATACTTTCATAGTTATTTTCTGGAACAAAACGCCCAACAATCAAATAATAATTTTTTTCTTTACTTGCCCACGTGTCAAAAAAGTGTCGGACTTTTTCATCCTGAGAAGTTAAAGATGACAAGCGCAAATCGGTTCCATAGGCAATAAAAGTGGTTTTAGCCCACGGATAAGCTTTCTGGATATAGCTTTCAATTCCTTGATTGTCCGAAATCACCAAATCGGCATGCTTGGTCATCACTTTCTCAGAATATTTGAGGTAATTTTGAACGGGCTTAGACCACTTAGCGCGTTTCCACTCAAGTCCATCAGGATTGATATAAAAGAGACCACCAGCATGGTGAATCTTTCGAGCAAAAGGTGCGATAAAAGCTCCGATTGTATTTCCTAGGATATAGAAAATAGGACGCTCAATCTGTTGTTGCTTGACTAATGTAAGTGCGTAGTTGATTGCCATCATATCATAAGCAATAACACGAGCTGGACCAAGTTTTGGTGCTTTAATCGTAAAACAGTCTACGCCTTTGTAATCAAAATGATGATAAGCTTCATCATCTGATAAACAAGCTACATGGTATTGGATTTGAGGAGATATGCGGTTCTCCACTAATTTCTCAACAAAGGTTTCAAATCCACCATATTTAGCAGGAAGGCCACGACTTCCGATGATGAATACATGTTTCATGATTTCCCTCAATTCAAGATTTTGCAATCTAATCTATTATATCACTTTATAAATCGTTTGTGTAACATAAAATAGAAAAGCAACCTTTCGGCTGCTTCTACCTTATTTCTTTCCTTGTTTATAAAATTCTTTGAGGGCATCTTGCCAAGTTGGGATGACAAAGCCGGTTGCCTTAGCTTTAGCTAGACTCATGGTAGAGTTGAGTGGTCGCTTCGCTTTCGCTGGAAACTTACTAGAGTCTACTGGCAAAACTTCGACATCTGTATCTTTTAAGATTTCTACTGCAAAGTCATACCAAGTCGTATCTTCTGTGGCATCATTCGACAAGTGATAATAGCCAAATTCTTTTTGGTTTTCTGCTAAGTACGTCATAAATTCAGCCAACGTACGTGTCCAAGTTGGACGACCGTGTTGGTCATTCACAACAGTCAGGATTTTATGTGTTTTCGCTAAATTCTGCATAGTGAAAACAAAGTTCTTTCCATAATTTCCAAAGACCCAAGCTGTGCGGATAATGTAGAAACGGCTAGAATATTTCTCAACCAATTCCTCTCCCATGCGCTTCGTGCGACCATATTCTGTCTGAGGGTCTGGTTGATCATCTACTTCCCATTCCTGCCCAACTGGCTTATCTCCAGCAAAAACATAGTCTGTAGAAATGTAAACAAGTGTTGCACCATGCTTTTCTGCTGCTTTAGCAACATTTTCAGTTCCTGTGACATTGATTGCATAATCCAGTTCTTTACCTTCATCTTCTGCTGCGTCCACAGCTGTATAGGCAGCACAGTGATAGACGAGACTTGGCTTCACTTCTGCAAAAACCTTCTCTACCATTTCGGCATTTGTAATATCCATTTCTGCCACGTCAACTGCCACATACTCTTCATTGCGTTCATCTAAAAGATAACGAAGTTCTGTTCCAAGCTGTCCATTAGCTCCTGTAATTAAAATCATTTGAAATTCCTTTCTGAACAATAAACATTCAACGAATCCATTATATCAAAAAAAGCAGAAAAAATCTGCTTTCTACTCGCTCTTCTCTTTAACCACGTAAATTGGTCTTTTTTTGGTTTCCATGAAAATTTTTCCAATGTATTTACCAAGAATGCCAATTGTCAACAACTGAAAACCACCTAGAAAAAGAATAATCGACACCATAGAAGGCCAGCCAGATGTTGGATCTCCAAAAATCAGCGTACGGATAATGACAATCATGATAAGGAAGAATGCCAATAAACAGGCAACAACACCTCCCAAAAAAGCTATTGTCAAAGGAGCATCTGAAAAATTGACAATCCCTTCTAAAGAATAATTCAATAATTGCCAGAAACTCCAACTGGTTTTTCCTGCGACTCGTTCCACATTCTTATACTCCAAATATTCTGTTTTAAATCCAACCCATGCGAATATTCCCTTGGAAAAACGATTGTACTCAGAAACTTCTAAAATGGCCTCTACCATTTGTCTGCGCATAAGACGAAAATCACGCGCTCCATCTACCATCTCAACTTGGCTAATTTTATTAATCAATTTATAAAACATCTTCGCAAAAAAACTACGAATCAGAGGTTCTCCCTCGCGTGTTGTACGACGCGTTCCTACGCAATCCAAATCTGGATTCGCCTCCAGCATGGACTTCATTGTGAGTAAAAGTTCCGGAGGATCTTGCAAATCCGCATCCATGACAGTCACTAAATCACCAGTTGCATGTTTGAGACCCGCATACAGAGCTGCTTCTTTTCCAAAATTTCTCGAAAAAGAAAGATAACGAACACTATTATTTTTCTGATTGAGTTCTCGTAAAATAGCTAAGGTTCTATCTTTTGAGCCGTCATTGATAAAGATGTATTCAAAATGATCATTTAGCTGAAATTTAATTTTTTCCATTTCCGCATAAAACAACGGAAGCGACTCTTCCTCGTTAAAACAAGGAACGATGATTGAAATTGTCATTTTAGCCTCCTTATGTCATTAAATATATTCTAACATAAAAATAAAAAAGTTAGGAACAAAGCCTAACTTTAAAAGGACTGTTTAAAAATAAATGATTTGCTAACTATTCACAAGCGACCCCGTCTCCATCTCTATCCAATTTACTACTATAACCAGGCTGTCCACGATAAATAGGAGTTACACCGGCTCTTCGGGCAGCTTCACAATTTGGATACATTTCTGGATTAGCTATATTTCCTGAATTAGAAGACGATTGATGAGAAATTGGAGTTCCTAACCCAACAGCATACCAACTAATACCTTCATAACGCCAACCAACGTGAGTTAAATGCACTTTTTCTGCTTCAGATAATGTGTAATGATGACTACCTGCTCTAGCATTTGGATTATAAAGTCTATATAATGGATATTGGCCAGAAGATTTCCATGCCACTCCTTCATATCTCCATCCTGACTTAATAAGGAAATCTCTTTCATTAACATTCAAAGTATAATGATGATCGCCAGCATTAGGATTGTACATTCTATATACATCTTGTCCTTGCAAAGGAGCAATCCAACCACTCCCCTCATAACGCCAGCCCACTTTTGAAAGCATTTCTTTTTCATTCCAATTAGCTGTATAAAAATGTTCGCCACTATTTGGATTATACAGACGGTACATTTCTAAGCCTTCATTGTCAGCGCTAGCCTTTTCAACTCCTAACAGTATCATTAATATCAATAAAACAAAACCGCTCAGTGCTTTTTTCATTTAAAATCATTCCTATCTTTAACTATTAAATTTTAAAACCATAATATTGAAGTACTGTTAATACGACAGACATCATTATAAAGACCAAGGCAATAAATAAAATAAAGGTATCTCTTTTTTCCTCTTCTTCTGGAGAAAGTGTCGGATATACTGGCACAAATAGTTTAATACTATTAAATGTTAAACCTAAAAGTAAAATAACCCCAGTAAAATATCTACCTTGAACACCTTGAATAGCAATTTCATTAACTTTTCCCCACATTAAATAGGCTGTCATCAAAATGCCAAACGTAATTCCAACCCCAACTAAAAAAGTTCCATATTTACTAATTTTAGGTAAAGGATTATATTGAGGTATCATAAATATGACACAACTGATAAATATTAAATAGAACCATAGTAAGTTCCCTAAACCATAGGTTAACCAGCCAAATGTAAACAGGGAAGGGAGTTTATTTGGAATTAAATTCACCCACTCTTGTACAATCATTCTTGAAAATTCATTCATATGTCCTATTGTGTATTTAATCTTTTCAACTGGGTTTACATCAGAAGTTACCTGATTCATATTAATATTACTAGATAAACGCAACCAAAAGAAGCTTAAAATTCCTACTAGCAAAATGAGTCCAGTAATAAATACATAAGTATACCGATCTGGTAATTTCTTTTTTGGTATAAATAATAACAATCCTACCAATAATACATATGGCAATTTCATGGTAGTCATTATTAAACATAATGTTGCAAATAATAGAATATCTAATAAAGAAACCTTATCTTTTTGAACATACTCACAAAACAAAGCAATAATCAAAAAGAGAAACCCATTCACCATACTGTCTGTACTGAAAGAAGATGCTAAATATACACTCATTGGTAGCATCCCTAGACTTGCGAACAATAATTCTTTCCCCTTAGCTTTTTTTATAGCTAACCTAATTAACAACGCATAAGCCAAAAGATTACATAAACGCCCTAAAATGATTGAAGATAGAACACTTAATCCTAAAATCTTAGAGATTGTCAAGCCAAATACTTGGGGTAGATAAGGAATAAACGATGAAGCATTCGTTGCTAAAAATTTAGGATAACGTGCAGTTTTTGACGAGGTCTTAACTTTATCTAACCCAGAATGTATCAACGGTTTTTTAAATACCTTTTCAGCTTCTACAGCATCCTTAGAAACTCTAAACTCTGAAGACTTTTTGGGAAGATAGAGGTGCGCTTCTGATATGTACAAAGCTCTTGAATAATGAGCAGTCTCATCAGGAACATCTAAAACAGGGGTCAAAATAACAAAAAGCCCTCCCGAAAAAAGAATACTCAAAAATACCTTATTATGCAATTTTCCAGATAAACAAATAGTTATGCTAAATACCAAACCTGTTATAAGCAATAAAGTCCTTGGAATGGTAGCCGTTGAACCACCTAAATAAAAATAAGTAAGGAATAGCAGCCCCCATAACCAAAATAAATATTTCCAGCGTTTTGTTATATTCAATACAAAAGAATAAAACCAATCTTTTATATTGAACATAAACGACCAATTAATAGACCTCTTTATCACAATTATCTATTCTCCAATCTTTTTAATAAAATATTAGCGTTTTCTTGCCAACAATAGTAACCCAAACCATTCATTCTTCAACACTTTTAAAAACAATGGTACAACATAAGCTAGTTTAGAGTGAATATTTACTTTTTGTACACCTTGTTTGATATATTTATTTTTTTCCCAGTCTTTTCCAAAATGCTTTTCCATAAAGCGGATAATATCTTTGAAATCTTGCTTCTTCGCTTCTGGATATTTCAATAATCTGTAAGTATGACCAACACACAGATGTTCTAAGGCTAAATATTGTAATTCAGATTTATATTTATCAAAATCATCACCAAATAGAACAAACAGATATTCCAAAGCATCATAGATATCAAAAATGTTCGACTTGCTTGAATTCATGATTGAGCCAGAAGTATCAACTGTGTATCGGTATAAATATTTTTTTATATAAGAAATACTAGTGCATTTTGAAGTCATATAGGGCATTAAGGCAACATCTTCATAAATTTTCCCTTTTGGAAAATAATTGAAATCAAAAAAATGTGACTTGTAAATTCTAGTCCAAGAAGCGTGTTTTGTTAGCATAAATAAACGAATATTATCATCTGAATCTTTACTATCATTAAAGAAAGGATTGACATTTAAATGTTTTATCAATTTCTCATCGCTATCAATTAAATCAAAATCAAAATAAATAGCATCATTTCCTTTTGCTAACAGAAACTCTGTTAAATAATTAGGATATATACAATCATCTGGATCAATAAAAGTAGTATATTCACTATCACAAACTTGATTTAATCCATAGTTTCTTGCATCTGACACTCCTCCATTCTCTTTTGAAAACAGTTCGATAAATGGATATTTTGCAACATATTTCTTAATAATCTCTTCCGAATGGTCCGTACTCCCGTCATTAACACAAATAACGCGGATCGCGCATTTCTCTAGATTGTCTTGATTGACAATACTATCTAAGCATCTTCTTAAATATTTTTCTGTATTATAAACGGGAATAATGACAGTTAAATCATATTTCATTCTTATTTCCTTTTCTTCTCCCAACTACCATATAAATACCAAAAATACCGACCAAATAAGCTATCATAACAATCAAAAAGCCGAGTGACGCCCCCAACATATGATAACGATAAATAAATGGTTCTGTTACCAACTTAGTGATAACTAATAAAACGACATATAAACCTACTAATAAGTGTTGCTTTCGAACAATGGTTAAAATATTTTCAAAAACAATGGCTAAAGCATATAAAACTCCTGCAAAGATTAGAATTGCAAAAGGAAGAGTGTATTGTGATAATGCCACTCCAAATACCAAACTAAGAATTGGCGTACCTATGAAGTAAGCCACTATCGTAACGACTATCCCACCTATAAATAAATAGAACAAGAGCTTTTTCACAATTAGAGAAAATTCTGCATACTTTTCTCGATTCCACAAAATAGCCATTTGGGTTATTAGGGGTCTAACCATTAAAATGATGAGACTCATAAAAAAAACAGGCATAAAAAGAATGTTAAAATCACGTTGCATGCCAGTCTGCAAAATTCCTTGATTTAGGCCTTTTTCAATAATAATTTTAGGTTCATTTAAAATATATAATAAAATAAATCCATTCACAAATAATGGCCAACAAGCCAGAAAAATATCTTTTATATCTTTTTTATAATTGCTAGAGAAGAGTTCTTTCCAATGAATCGTTTCAAAGTACTTAAGAAAACTGGTTTCATAAAAAATGATAACTAAGCCATTCCAAATGACTAATGAAAATAAACCTACAATCACAGACTTGGAAAGCAAAATACTAAGAAACAGGACAACTACACTAGTGGAATAACGGTAAAACATTGTTTTCCCAGCTATATCCATACGTTCTCTTTGTTGAAATAAGCCTTGAAATAAATCAGACACTGCATCCCACATACGATACAAAATCATTAAAAATGTCAGTAAAATCGTTTCAAAAGAATAACGGCCTTCTCCGACAATATATAAATAGGGATACAATGTGACCAACATCGCTAGAATTGTTATCAACCTAGTTTGAAAATATCCTATGAAAGAATGCTTTTGATTTACATCCGTTCCTTGATAATTTCTTACTTGGAAAAGTCCGATAACAATCCAAAGAGTTCCAATGGAGTTAGCCAAGCTAAATTGGTCAGCTACTTTAGCAGAAGTTAATCTTGTTACAATCAGTAAATAAAGAACAGAAACTCCTGAAGCCGCTAAATTCCCCAATAAATTCCAAAAATAAATCTCTTTAGCAGAAGGGTTAGTCTTTATTTTCATCTTTATCCCTCAATGCGATTGTTTGAACTAAATTTTTAAATTTCGTATCTAATTTTGATAATTTAAGAGTGAGTTGGAATTGATTGATGAGCAATAAAAAAATGATAAATAAAAAGATAAAATTGACTGCTGACACAATTCCTAATGCACTTGCAATAGTTTCTGCTAAACTAGGGAAAATGCTAAATACTAATAGAATTAAAGAGAAAAACATCCAAAATATAGCATCGTTGATTTGAACTTGTGATTTTCGAATGCTACGTAAAATAAAGGCACAAGTCATAACAGAGACAAAAATCAATACAATTTGAAACCAAATAGTCATTTAAGTCTACCCTCTCTTTCTGAAATTCTGAATGATCAAAATCGATACAAACATGTGCGTCATATATTGAATAGAGCGAGAAAGTGTCAGATAGCTCTCACCGGCTTGTCTCTCTTCCATTCGCACTTGGGCTTCTGCTACTTTCACACCATGACGAATTAGATATGAAACGGTATCTGGCTCAGGTCCATAATTGATATTGAGAGCAAATTCTTTGATAAGTCCTTCAGAAAACATCCGCATGCCAGAAGTTGGGTCGTTGATTGTCTTTCCTGTGGTTAATTTAATGGCTGCACTAATGAGAATATTCCCCATCATCCGTAGAGACGTTTCGCGCTTTTCCGTCACAAAACGAGATCCGATAACCATTTCATAGCCTTCGTTCATTTTTGCTTCTAAAACTGAGATATACTCAGGCAAATGTTGCCCATCTGCATCAAACTGCACTGCCTTTTTATAGCCTTGCTCATAAGCATATCTAAGTCCTGTTTGAAATGCGCCTGCCAATCCTAAATTGACCGGCAAATCCACAATATTATAACCGTTTGCATGGCAAATGGCTGATGTTCTATCCTTTGATCCGTCATTGATAATCACATAATCATATTGTGAATAATTCCTGATGATATTATCGACAACATTCTCAATAGAGCCTTCTTCATTGTAGGCAGGGATAATAATCAATAAATCCGAAGATTTCACTTAATCTCATTCTCCTTCAAAATTATATAATCCCATTATACTATATCCACGCGCCATTTTCTACTATTTCCATAAAAGAATCAAGAAATTTACTATAAAGACAAGCCAAAATCACTCGTCATGCAAACGAGTGATTTTGTGCTAATATCAAGAAAAGCTTTGCATAATTTCCTAAAAAGAGTTCCTCTGCACTATAAATTATCTGAGATTTGACGGATGAGAAGCCACTTTGAGACAGTTTTCCTTCCAAGTCAGCAAGATGAAAGCCATGATGATTTACATCTGTTTTAACAAAATCTGCAATAAAAAGTTGTCCGTCTTCTACAAGATGATTTCTAAACATCGCTAGAGTCTTCTCAATATTTGGCATATGATGAAGAACACGACTAACCACGATGATGTCAAATAATTGGTTTAATGGTTTTGTCAACAAATCCTGCTGTAACAAATAAACATTCTCAATAGCTTGTTTTTCCACTTTTAAGCGAGCTTGCTCAAGCATTTTTTCAGAAATATCAACAAGCATGACTGACTTGGATTGAGTTGCCAATGGCAGGCTCACCAATCCTGTACCACTGCCAAAATCTAAAATGCACTTGTCAGAGAAATCTACAATTTGTTTCTCCACTTCTTGGCGAATAAGATTGGCAATAAATATATTTTTGGGAGAATCGAATGATTCTGCTTTATGATTAAAATGATGTTCCATATTTTTAGTTTAACACAAAGAACATTATTCCACCAAAAAAATGCTTAACTGGTTTTCTAATTTTTTAGTAAATTTACTTTCAAGTCATCATGCAAAAACTTTAGAACAGCGAGTTCTGGTCAACTTCCACAAGGTTGATTAGATACTTCTTACAAGCTTGAATAGAAAATACCTCGCAAGCATTATTCGCAACTTCAACGCAATGTTTTGAGTAATCAACTACTGTGCATCAAGCTTATTTCTATGCAAAAAGCGAGGCTGAGAAACTACTATCCCAGCCTCGTCTACTATTGACATATTTTTTATTTAGTCATCAAATCCATTTGGGTGTTTGCTTTGCCAATGCCAAGCATCTTGGCACATGCGTGTAATATCAAATTGTGCTTCCCAGCCTAATTCCTCTTTTGCTTTTGTAGAGTCGGCATAACAAGTGGCAATGTCACCAGGGCGGCGGTCAACAATCTTATAAGGGATTGGTTTGCCGACTGCTTTTTCCATATTTTGGATAATTTCTAAAACAGAATATCCTTTACCGGTACCAAGGTTATAGATATTTAGACCAGCAGTTCCTTCAATCTTTTGCAGAGCAGCCACATGTCCTTTTGCCAAATCCACCACGTGAATATAGTCACGAACACCAGTACCGTCAACTGTTGGATAATCATTACCAAATACTTGCACTTCTTTTAATTTTCCAACAGCAACTTGTGTCACATATGGCAAGAGATTATTTGGGATGCCATTTGGATTTTCACCCAAATCACCACTTTCATGAGCACCAATTGGATTAAAATACCGAAGCAAGACAACATTCCAGTTTGCATCAGCTTTGTAAATATCCGTCAGCATTTCTTCAATCATCAGTTTTGTACGTCCGTAAGGATTGGTGACTGACAGAGGAAAATCTTCTAAAATTGGAACGGTATGAGGATCGCCATAGACAGTTGCAGAAGAGCTGAAAATGATATTTTTGCAATTAACTTCTTCCATAACACGTAGCAATGTCAAGGTTCCTGTAATGTTGTTTTCGTAATAAGTCAGCGGAATTTGTGTTGATTCACCGACTGCTTTCAACGCCGCAAAATGAATCACGCCTGTCGGTTGTTCGTCTTTAAAAATTTCCAGCAAGGCTTTCTTATCACGAATGTCCACTTGATAAAATGGAACTTTCTGACCAACAATTCGTTCTACAACTTCTACACTTTTTTTGCTGCTGTTCACTAAATTATCAACAATAACAACTTCGTGTCCAGCATTGACTAACTCAATAACGGTATGCGTTCCGATAAATCCGGCTCCACCTGTTACTAAAATTTTATGTTTCATGATTCTCCTTTTAAGACAAAACTTCAATAGTTACTTTTTATTTTAATACTTTTTGAGTCTTGGCATAGTTGGCTTCGACAGCTTCCTTTTCAGCTTTCCACCAATCTTGGTGATCCGTGTACCACTTGATTGTTTCTTTCAATCCAGCCTCAAAGTTGGTAAATTCTGGTTTCCAACCTAGTTCATCACGCAACTTGCTAGCATCAATAGCATAGCGTAGGTCGTGACCCGCACGGTCTGTTACATGGTCGTAAGCGTCAGCTGGTTGTCCCATTTCTTTGAGAATGAGCTCTAGCACTTCTTTGTTATTCTTCTCACCGTCTGCACCAATTAGGTAGGTTTCACCAATCTTCCCTTTTGTGAGAATGGTCCAAACCCCTGATGAATGGTCATTAGTATGAATCCAGTCACGAACATTCTTTCCTTCCCCATAAAGTTTTGGACGAATGCCTGAAAGGATATTGGTAATCTGACGCGGAATGAATTTTTCGATGTGTTGATATGGTCCGTAGTTGTTTGAACAGTTAGAAATGGTTGCCTTAACACCGAAAGAGCGCACCCAAGCCTTGACAATCAAATCAGAAGCTGCCTTAGTTGAAGAATAAGGCGAACTTGGATTGTATTTGGTTTCTGGGGTGAATTTTTCGCCTGGTCCTTCACCATGCCCCGGAAGATCTTCACGAAGAGGAAGGTCACCATAAACTTCGTCAGTAGATACATGGTGGAAACGAAGATTATATTTACGAGCCGCTTCAAGAAGCGTATAAGTTCCGACAAAGTTTGTATCAATGAATGGACGTGGATCATTAAGTGAGTTGTCATTATGGCTTTCTGCCGCATAGTGAACAATAGCATCTGCATCCTTAGCCACTTGGTCAACAATCACTGCATCAGCAATATCTCCAACAACCAACTCCACGCGGTCGCCTAGAATTTCTTCAATGTTGGCACGGTTACCAGCATAAGTCAGTTTATCCAGAACAGTAATATGCACATCTGGAAAGTTATTATAGACATAATGGACAAAGTTAGAACCGATAAATCCTGCTCCACCTGTCACTACAATATTTTTATATTCAGTCATGAAAAGATTTTCTCCTATTTTCTAAGGGTATTATAACATATCTTTGGTCAAAGGCTTAACATCCTTAAGCATTGGATGATTCTTATCTGCTTCAGAAACTTCTGCTTGGTCAAGATTTTCCCATTCAATCTCAAGAGCGGGGTCAGCATAGTTGACAAAGGCATACTTAGGTTTCAATTCCAATGCCCAGTAGTCATTGACCAAATAGCTATAAGAAACCGTATCTGACAATACTTGAAAGCCATTTGCTACACCGCGAGGAACGAAAATCCCTTTGCTGGCATCAATGACCGTTTGGTAGGTATTTCCGAATGTTTCCCCTTCACGCAAATCAACCCAAGAACCGAGAACTTTTCCGCCATCTGCGACAGAAATGTACTTATCCCAAGGTTCTGCATGAAGACCACGGAGCACATTTTTGCGGGAAAAGCTGACATTGTTTTGGAGCTTACCTTCAGCAAAAAAGCTTTCTGGAAAACCAAGGGGTACCATTTTTTCTTTTTGAAAGTTTTCCTTGAACCAGCCACGATTGTCCCCATGAACTGGAATATCAAATTCCAGCATGCCAGGAATAGCTTCAATCTTATGGGCTGCTAATTTTTTTTCAAAAAATTGTTCAGACATGTCTTATTCTTCTCCAATCAAACGTAATAAGTAGTGACCGTATTCGTTCTTTTTAAGTGATTGTGCCAAATCATGCACTTGTTCTTTGGTAATATAACCCATACGGTAAGCAATTTCCTCTAAGTTTGCTACTTGAACATTTTGCATACGTTGGACGGTTTCGATGTATTGAGCAGCTTCTAACAAGCTCTCGTGTGTACCAGTGTCTAACCAAGCAAAACCTCGTCCCATCAGCTCAACAGACAAATCACCGCGGTCTAAGTAAGCCTTATTGACATCAGTGATTTCCAGCTCTCCACGTGGACTAGGCTTGATATTTTTAGCAATTTCTACTACGTCATTGTCATAGAAATAAAGTCCTGTAACTGCATAGTTAGAACGTGGCTGTTCTGGTTTTTCTTCGATAGAAATGGCATTCATATTGTCATCAAATTCAACCACACCGAAACGCTCTGGGTCTTTTACTTGATAACCAAAGACAGTCGCTCCATTTTCCTTTGAAGCAGCTTTTTGCAGCATTTTACTAAGACCTGGGCCATGATAAATATTATCACCTAAAATCAAAGCCACATGGTCATCTCCGATAAAGTCAGCACCGATGATAAAGGCTTGGGCCAAACCATCTGGACTTGGTTGCTCAGCGTAAGAAAGTTTGATACCAAACTCCGAGCCATCACCCAACAAATCCTCAAAGCGAGGGAGATCTGTCGGTGTTGAGATAATCAAGATGTCCTTGATACCAGCCAGCATGAGAGTTGATAATGGATAATAAATCATGGGTTTGTCATAAACCGGCATGAGTTGTTTAGATGCAGCTCTAGTCAAAGGATATAAGCGTGTACCAGAACCACCTGCAAGGATAATACCTTTCATAATGAGTTTCCTCTCTTAATGTATTCTCCCTATTTTACCATTTTTGAAAGCGGATGTCATCCTTCAAGAAAGAGAGTACTTTTATTCAAAGCTTTTCATACTTAATGAAAAAACCAAAAATCTACCAAGATAGAACTGTTGTTATCTAGGCAACTGATAAAATAGACGCCTAATTTAAAAAAAGTATCTGCTATCCCAAAGCCACATCCAATACCATCATCAATACAAAGCCCACTATGAGGCCTAAAGTTGCAACATCTGTATTGCCATTTGTCTGAGAATCTGGTATCAGCTCCTCCACGACGACGAAAATCATGGCTCCCGCCGCAAAAGACAGGGCATAGGGGAGAATAGCCGTCATTGCCATAACCGCATAAGCGCCAAGAACCGCTCCGATAGGCTCAACAATAGCTGACATCGAGCCCCAGTAAAAAGCCTTAAGACGCGATTCCCCGTCTGTCCGTATAGGAATGGACAAGGCTGCCCCTTCCGGCACATTTTGGAGACCAATTCCCAAAGCCAGACCTACAGCTCCAATAAAAACTTCCGGACTGGAATTGCTGGATAAGGCACCAAAAGCCACTCCTACTGCCAATCCTTCTGGAAAATTGTGTATGGTAATAGCCAGAAAAAGCAGGGCTGTTTTGGACAGTTTATTCCGGCTGTGCTCCGGCAGACTTTCTGCCTCAGATACATCCTTCTTGCTAAGGTGTAAATGGGGTACTACCGCATCAATAAAGCGCAAGAAGAAACCACCCAACAGAAAACCAAGGGCGGCTGGCATCCAAGACCAGACTCCATAGTTACCTTTTGCATACTCAATTGAAGGCTGCAAGAGCGACCAAAATGAAGCTGCAATCATGACACCAGCTGCAAATCCCATCATAATATCCAGCAGCTTACGACTGACTGTTTTAAAGAAAAAGACAACCGCAGAGCCTACAATGGTACAGCCCCATGTAAAGAGTCCCGCCAAAAAAGCCTGCAGCACCACAGGCTGCTCCTGCAACCAGTTCATAACAACTTCATCTCCTCATTATCTTTCATCATACAATATCGTCTTGGTTTCTTTGATGCAATGGTTCTCTTCATCCCAATAGTTAATCCGCTCAAAGGAGCCTTTTCGCCAGTACAAAGGAAGCCTATCTCTGATGTCGTCCTGCATATCGAGCTGGTCCAGTTCATCAATTGACCACCATTTGGGCTGACCTTCCCGTGATTCCGTTAGCAGTTCCCCTTCAAAATCCTCACAGAGAAAATCATAATAGACATAACGCTCTGCTTTTGCTGGGTTGGTAAAACCTGAAATGCCTTTAAGCTGTAGATTCAAAGCCGTCAGCCCCGTTTCCTCTTTCAACTCACGAGCTGCTGCTTCAAAAAAAGATTCTGGAAACTCAACTTTCCCACCTGGCTGAATCCAGCCTTTAAAATCATCATGCTGTCGATTGAGCAAGAGAACTTGATTCCCTTTTTTCACACAAACATTGACCCAATTTAAAATATTCTCTGTCATCTACTTCTCTTTCTTAATGTAGATTTCAATGGGATAATCCGCTGGATTTAAACTACCGTTTTTTCCCTGAATTATCTGAACTAAATGATATCCGATGAGTGGTCCTGTCGTCAAGCCAGACGAGCCTAAACCACTAGCTGCAAATACCTGAGGAAGATCTGGCACCTGACCAAAGAAGGGAGAAAAGTCACTAGTATAGGCTCGAATTCCAACCCGCTCGCTCTCCACTTTCGCCTGAGATAACCTAGGAAAATAGTAGAGAGCCTCCTGTTCCATTTTATCCAGCATGACCTGATCTACTTTAAGGTCATAGCCCATTTCATTTTCGTGCGTAGCTCCCATACTGATATTGCCGTTTTGAAAAGGAATAATATCTAGCTCTCCTTCTGGCATGACAACTGGATAATCATCTGTCACCAGATCCGTCTGATAATCTCGTAGCTGACCTTTTTGTAGACGAACATCCACCTGATAACCTAATGGTTTCAGAAGCTCAGGTAACCAAGCTCCTGTTGCCAATATAACTTGGTCAAAACAACAACTATCAACCCAGAAAGCCCCATCTCGAATGTCCAAACTTACTTTCTTTTGGATTACTTCTGCACCGCTAGCCGCTAGCAAAGTCTGAGTCAATAATGAGCCTTCCACGCGTGCTCCTCCAGAAGCATAGAGCAGCCGGTCAAACCCTTGAAGCCTCGGAAAATACTCTGCCGCTTCAGCTCGTGAAAGCAGCCGCAAGTCGCCAATGAGCGGTGACTCTTTTCGTCGTTGGTCTGCCAAGTCATAGAGTGCCTCCAAGCTCTCCTCTTTTTTCTTCAGCAAAAAGATGCCAGTCTGCTGATAAAACTCCGTTGCAAAACCGTCCTTCTGTAAATCAGCTATCAAATCCAGATAGAAATCAGCTCCCAGCCGCGCCATACGATACCATGCTTTATTGCGCCGCTTAGAAAACCACGGGCTGATAATACCAGCCGCTGCCTTGGTTGCCTGACCTATTCCATGGTCAAAAACTGTCACCTGATAAGCAGGATTTTTCGATAGATAATAAGCAGCAGTTGATCCGACAATCCCTGCTCCAATAATCGCTACTTTTTTCATACAATTTCCTACTTAGATATGTTTAAAAGGATTTGTAGAAACTTGACTGGCTAAAAATTCAACTTCCCAACTCTCTTCTACTTTCCAGTCTTGAAATTTTTCAACCAATTTTTCTACAAAGAGCACTTCTATATGGTGACCCGGATCCAAAGCTAGAAGCCCCTCGCTCAGCATATCCTGAGCGGTATGATAGTAAATATCACCTGTAATATAAAGCTGAGCACCCTTTTCTAAAGCCTCCTTGTAAAAGGACTGACCACTGCCACCACAGATCGCCACTTTCTCAATCATTTGCTCCAAATCCACATTCGAATAAGTCACCAAACGCAAACTATCCAGACCAAAAGTTTCCTTAACCTTGCCTGCAAAGTCTCCAAAAGTCTGAGGCACAATCTTGCCAATACGACCAATGCCGTGTCCAGAAGCCGTTTCGCTAAGATAATCCGTATCAGTGATTTCTAATAGATTACAGAACCAGTCATTGAGACCGTCATCTACAATATCAATATTGGTATGGCTGACATAAACTGCAATATCGTGCTTAATCAGATCGATGTAAATCTGATTCTGAGATCGGTCTGCCACTAAATCCTTAATAGGGCGAAAGATTGGTGCGTGCTTGACCAAAATCAAATCCGCTCCCTTTTCAATCGCCTCTGCAACTGTCTGCTCGCGGATATCCAAAGCTACCAGTACTCGCTTAACTTCCTTATTCAGAGTTCCAATTTGCAGTCCGCAGACATCTCCCGTCATGGACAGATCCTTAGGACAGTATGCTTCATAACGGTTAATAAATTCACTTGCCAGCATGGAGCACCTCCTTGATTTGTTTGATTTTTTGAGACATAGCAGAGCGTTCCGTTAGATTTCTCTCAGGGATTTTAGCCAGAGCTTTTTCCAGCTTGTCTACTTCTAGCTGCCATTTATCTAGAAAAACAGCTGATTGCTCCCTCATTAGATAAGGTCCGAAGCGTTCTTGTTCAGCATTCAACACTTGATGCCCCTGTTCAGCTATCATTATCTCGTAAAATTTCCCATTTTCTTCCACAATAGCTTCCTCAATAATTTGAAAATTATGACTACATAACCACCTGCGAAGTTCATCTTCCCGATTGTTAGGCTGAAGAATCAGGCGCTTAACAGATGCCAATTTTGCACTGCCATTGTCTAAAATATCTGCTATCAATCCTCCTCCCATTCCTGCAATAACGATAACATCAATCTGATCTTCTGCATCAAAAGCTGCCAAACCATTTGCCAAACGAACATCAATTTTATCGGACATCTGGTTATCGGCTGCATTCGTCACCGCAGACTGATAAGGTCCCTCAACAACTTCACCAGCAATGGCTGAGGAAATTCTACCCTGCAGAATTAGATAAATCGGTAAATAAGCGTGGTCACTTCCTACATCCAAGATTTTGGCATCCTGTGGTACAAAACCAGCCACTTTTCTCAAACGTTTTGAGATATTCTTTACTTGCATGATAACTCATTTCTAAAATAATCGTTTCACTTAGTATATCATTTTTAAGGAACTAAAAAAAGAGTCTATTCCAAGGGAATAAACTCCAACATCTTAATCTCGCCACAAATCCATAGCCTTCAAAAAATCATCTGAGACAGTGATATTTTGCGGATTTGCTGCTTCACGTTCTTCTCGCTTCGCTTCTACCTGTGCTACTGTTGTAATGCCTTCACGGCGCCAATTCCGTAAAATAGCTTGAATGTATTTCCAGTTTGCCTTTCCATTAAAAACAGCTTCACGAAGAGCAACAGTAACAAGTTCAGGACTGGTCTTGTCATCTTGAATCGTTTTTGTCAAATCCTCGATTTCAAATGGTGTCAAGAGACGACCTAATTCTTGCTGGAAAGTCTCGACCAAGTCTTTTAAAACATTTTGAGAAATAGCTTGCGCAACGCTTGAGTGATTCTCTACAATTTTATCCAATCGTTCAAGCGCTGGCAGTGCATCAAAAACTGCCTCAATTTCACCATTGAGGGCAATTGTTTTGTACTGCAACAATCCTTTTTCTGTCAAATTTGACATAGAGCGATTGACCTCTGCAACGGATTTCCCGATACTTTCTGCAATCTGAACAGGAGAAATCTCTTCTAGCGACGTTGTATTTTGCAAATAGAAAAATTGCCAGACCAAAAAGTCATCACTATTATCAAATATTTCATGAAAATGAAAAAGAAGCTCCGTTGGCAATACTAAATTGCCCGTCTTATACGCTGATAAATAAGTCATAACACCTCTTATAAATAAGCAAACAAGGAAGCGTCATTTGCTGCATTTTCCCAGTCAAATGGCGTTTCTTGATAAACAGCATAATTAATCCAATTGTTGAAAAACAGCGCCGCAGCCAGATTCCATCGTAAACAGGGAACTGAAGTAACGTCATCATTTTTGAAATAATTTTCTGGAATATGCGGATTCAGCCCTTCGTCTACATCACGCAAATATTCTTTTGCCAAGGTCTCGCGGTCATATTCCAAATGACCAAAGCTATACACTTCGCGAAGATCACGACTTGCCACAACGGAGACACCAACCTCTTCTCCACAAGCTAAAATTTCCAAATTACTCTTGTTTAAAATATCTTCTTTGCGAACTTCTGTATAACGCGAATGAGGAGCTGCGTATTCATCATCAAAACCACGAAACAGCAAATTTGGTTTTTCTGATATGGATTGACTATAAATACCGGACAACTTGCGCTTCATCTGGTGTTTAGCAATGCCATAACGAGCATAAAGAGCTGCTTGCGCTCCCCAACAAATATGCAAGGTAGAGTAAACATGCGATTTGGACCAGTCAATAACTTGTCGAAATTCTTCCCAATAATCTACTGCTTCAAAAGGCAAATGCTCGACTGGCGCTCCAGTGACAATCAAACCGTCAAAATAACGACCTTTGATCTCATCAAAAGTCTTATAAAAGGTCTCCATATAGTCCGCACGTGTCGTTTTGAAGGTATGAGAAGACATATAAAGAAATTCAATCCGAAGTTGCAATGGCGTATTTGCTAAATGACGCAACAACTGCGTTTCTGTTACTGTTTTTTGCGGCATTAAATTCAAAATCAAGATATTCATAGGACGAATATCTTGGTGTTCTGCACGCTCATCATCCATGACAAAGATATTCTCAGATCTTAAAATGTCAACAGCTGGTAATTTCTTATCAATTTTAATAGGCATGAAAATATCTCCTTTTACTTTCTGCTTTTATTATACTGAAAGGAGATATAGTTTTCAATTATACTTTTTCTACAACAAGATATAGCTTTTACTTATACCTTAATAATGCATGAGAACTTTGTAATCGTAGTTACCAATAGCTTCGCGTCCCTTCAATTTATCCAATTCAATAAGGAAAGCGCAACCTGCAACGATACCACCTAAACGTTCAACCATTTCAATTGTTGCTTTAACCGTTCCTCCTGTTGCAAGAAGGTCATCAACAATCAGTACACGCTGTCCAGGCTTGATAGAGTCAGCGTGCATTGTTAAGGTATCTACACCATACTCTTTTTCATAACTAGCTGAGATAACCTCACGAGGCAATTTCCCAGGCTTACGTACTGGAGCAAAACCAACTCCAAGCTCATAAGCTACCGGACATCCAACAATAAATCCACGCGCTTCTGGACCGACAATCATGTCAATTTTCTTGTCCGTAGCATATTGGACAATTTCACGAATAGCATAGCTGTAGGCATTCCCATCTGCCATCAATGGGCTAATGTCACGAAATAAAATCCCTTCTTGCGGGTAATTTTCAATGGTTGCAATATAATCTTTTAAATCCATAACTGTCTTTCTATCAAAAAGTTTTTACTCTCTATTATATCATGTTTTTTAAGAAATGGGGCAGAAAACATACTTGCTTTCAAAAAATAGTCACAGCACAGTCATTCTCGTTTTTTGCTATTTTAAAATAATACTTGCAACAATTGGACTGACCATCACATACATAATCCCTGTCACGCCAATAGCTAGACCAGCCATAGCACCTGCAACTTGTCCGTATTTAAAGGCAGTTCCTGTTCCAACAGCATGTCCTGTTCCTCCAAGAGCTAAACCTACTGCAACAGGATCTTTGATTTTTAAAATCCTTAAAACAGTCGGCCCTATCACACTTGTCAAAATTCCCGTTGCTACTACGACCACCAACGTCACCGTCGTCAGCCCTTGCATTTTATCTGTAATTCCAACCGCCATAGCTGTTGTTACTGATTTGGGAAAGAGTGAAATTGCTAAGAAAAAATCCATTCCAAAAGCCTTGGCGACCAAGGCCGTAAAACTAGTATTCACTACCACCGCTATAAAAGTACCAATCAAAATGCTTCTGGCATGGTGTTTCATGAGATGAAATGTTTTATACAAAGGAATTCCCAGTGCAACCGTTGACGGCACAATGAGATTATTCAAATACGTTCCACCTATGTAGTAATGTTTATAAGAAATTCCTGTCAATTTTAAAAATACAATGACAAATATGGTGGCTAGAAGCAAAGGTGTTGTCAAAGGATGCGGAAATCTGCGAAAAATCAACATTCCTACCAGATAAGCAAAGATCGATAAAGCCAAACCAAATAAAGGATTGCCCCACAAATTAGACATTTCTTGTTTCTCCTTCTCCGTAATCTCCTTCAAAGCGATTTTTGATAAAATGAACAACCACGGCAATGACAATCACATTGATTACAATCGCTCCAACAATAATCAAAACAATCGGCAGCAAATAAGGCGCAATGACATGAAATTTATCCATAATTCCGACCGCTGGCGGCAAAAATAAAATGGTCATATTGGCTAATAAAAAATTTCCCACCATACTCACATGTCGTAATCTGAAAATTTTAAATTGCAAAGCCAAAAAAAGAAGAAGAAGCCCAATAATACTCCCCGGAATAGGCAAATGAAAAAGATAGGAAATCCCTTCTCCTATCAAAGAAATTGAAAAAATAATCATCAATTGTACGTATAATTTCACGAGAAACCTCCAAACTTTCTAGTAACAGTCTACTACTTTTCAGAAAAATTTCAATATTTTTCAAAAAAATAAATGAGTGAATCCGTTCTCTTCACTCATTTTATCTTCTAGTAAGAAAAAAACGTCACTAACGAGCGTTTTGTAACAAAACGGAAGACATGGGATTCGAACCCACGCACGCTTTCACACGCCTACTGCGTTTCCAACACAGCCTCTTAAGCCTCTTGAGTAATCTTCCATATTTATTAATGGAGCCGGTGGGAATCGAACCCACGTCCAAACACCTGCCAACACATTTGTCTACAACCATAGGTTATGTATTGGATTTAACTTCACTTTGACACATAACTCAAGCCCAAGCCAAGCGAGTCTATTAATCTCTTATCAAGTCCCTAGACAAGGCCTAATCGTATCTCGCTATTATTAAGACCGGTCATCGAACACGAGCAATCCGAATCTGGTCACGCTGGCTGTTTTTTAGGCAGCTAAAGCGTAAGAATTATTATTTTTTGCAGTTATATTTAACTGGCGCTTTACATCCGCTCGATGAGTCGCAAAATGTGCCTCATAATGCCTGTCGAATCCGTAACGACCCCAAGACATAAAAATATTATACCATATTTTTTAATAATATTTCAATTTTTAAGTCCATTGTTTTTTAAATCTACTTTTTTACAGGAACTTTTATGCTATACTAAAAAGGAATCTGTTTGAAAGGATTGTTATCACATTATGGTATTGCATCTTATTTGGCTTCTTCCTGCTCTTCTTTTTCTTGTCTTGTTTTATATAGAGCCAAGGCGACTCTTCAATGCGTATTTGCTTAGTATCGTTTTAATTTTATTTGCCGCTATCGTTTCTGGTTTGTTTGTGATGCATATGGAACAACTTGTCAATAGAAATCTGGCAATGCTTTCTTTGCTCATCTTAGCACTTTTCATTCCTTTGAGTGTTATAATTTCAACCATTTATCTCATTTTTAATGGCAGACAGATGATGACCTTTGAAGGCAGGCGTTTAGCAAACCTCCTCTCCCTCTTTTATGGACTCGCTATTGCTCTTTCCCTAGCGCTTACTTTTTTCTTTCCCCATTTTATTGTTCTTCGTAAAATGCTTTCCCTCACAAACGGACTTTTAATTTACGGTAGTTATCTCTATGTGACCTATATAATTTATGGTTTTGTTTATAATACTTTTCCCGTCATAAAACATCCAGACTACATCATCATCTTAGGGTCTGGTTTGATAGGAGACAAGGTTCCGCCTCTTCTCGCTCAACGGCTCGAAAAAGGAAAAATGATGTATGAAAAATTTAATAACAGTCCTAAAATTGTCGTGTCTGGAGGACAAGGTGTCGATGAACCAATAACCGAAGCAGAAGCAATGGCGCAATATTTAAGGCAAGTAAGTATTCCACAAGAAGATATTATAATTGAACAGCAGTCAATCAATACATTAGAAAATTTGCAGTTTAGCAAAACTATTTTAGACGAAAAAAGTAAGGAAAATTACTATTGCTTGGTCGTCACCAACTCCTTCCACTCTTTGCGAGCAGGTATTTACATGCGAAAGCTCGGCATAAAGGGGCGAAGTATCGGCTCTAGAACAGCACTTTATTTTCTCCCGTCGGCTTGGATACGTGAAACGTTTGGACTAATCATGCTTTATTGGAAATGGCACGCTATTTTTCTTGGGTTTTATTTCATTGTTTGGCTGATTAATCTCTTTCGATAATGTAATCTTTGCAGCTATCTGCCTTAATGGAACCATTCACAAGCCATGATTAAAAACTATCAACTAGGATAACAGGCAAACTAAAATGAATGCTTGCTATCGACTAGGACAACTATGTATAAAACCAATTCTTGTTATCAGTCCAGCTGACATGCAAAACGAAACCTATTCCCTACATCTCCCAAACTGATAGAAGAAATGATCTGCCCCTCAAAGATGTTGTGAAAAAGAGTCGCGATACAGAATGATTTCCTTTCAATCTTAGTACGATCAAAAATAAAAAAACACGAACTCGTCCAGATTAGCTAGCAACTAGTCAAGACAGAGTTCGTGTTTTTATTGTTTCGTTGGAGTTTTGTTTTGCTCCTTTATTCGTTAGGCTTCTTTCTTGGCAAACTGACTTGTATATAAGTCGTAATAGAAACCTTTATCAGCTAGAAGCGATTCGTGAGTTCCTTGCTCAATGATTTGTCCATCTTTGAGAACCAAAATCTTATCTGCCTCTTGAATCGTCGATAAGCGGTGAGCAATGACAAAGCTTGTTCGTCCTTGCATGAGGTTCTTCATCGCTTTTTGAATCAAGAGCTCTAGGCGCGTATCAACGGACGAAGTCGCTTCATCCAAAATCAAGATTTTTGGATCGGCTAATAGTGCTCGCGCGATGGTCAGCAATTGTTTTTGTCCTAGCGAAATATTGCTGGATTCCTGATTCATTTCCATATTATAGCCACCTGGAAGCGTCCGAATGAAATGATCGACATTAGCTGCTTTGGCGGCTTCCACAATCTCTTCATCTGTCGCATTCAGATTTCCAAAGCGCAAGTTTTCTTTGACTGTTCCTTCATAAAGCCAAGCGTCTTGCAAGACCATACCAAATTGTTTGCGGTATTCTTGGCGAGACAAATTGCGAATATCATGGCCGTCAACAGAAATTGAACCGGCAGTTACATCGTAAAAACGCATCAGTAGATTGATGAGGGTAGTCTTTCCAGCACCAGTCGGACCGACAATTGCCACCATTTCGCCCGGCTTAACCTCTAAGTTGAAGTCTCGAATGAGTGGTTTGTTTTCCACGTATTGAAAATCAACATGCTTGAAGCTGACCTGTCCTGTCAAATCATGCTCCAGCCGCTCTTTCGCATCTGTTACTTCGTCTGGTTCATCCAAGACTTGAAAGACACGATCTAGCGAAGACTTAGCACTCTGCAATTGCCCAGCCAATTGCGTTAAGTTTTGGATTGGCTGGTTTACTTGCCACACGTATTGTACAAATGCTTGCATGTTCCCAATCGTTAATTGTCCAGAAACGACTTGCAGACCACCAACAACCGCTACAAGCAGATAAGTCAAATCTGAAATTGCGTTCAAAATTGGCATCATCAAGCCAGAAATAAAACTAGCTTTGAACCCGACTTCTTGGAGGTTTTGCGTGATTTCTCGAAAATCGTCTGAAGATGTTTCTTCACGGCCATAGAGTTTCAGCACATTAAAACCAGTTAGATTTTCTTGAACAAATCCATTCATGACACCTAGCGTATTTGCTTGCTTTTTAAAATACGGTTGTGATTTTTTCAAAATAAAAGTCGCGCCAAAATAGGTCAATGGAATGCTAGCAATCACTATCAAAGCCAGTTGAAAATTAAGATACAAGACCATTCCGATGACTAAGGTAATGGTCAAAACCGCATTTACAACTTGTAAGAATGATTGTTGAAGCGCATTTGAAACAGTCTCTACATCACTGGTAAAGCGCCCTAGCAAATCTCCAAATTGATGCTTATCAAAGTAAGAAACTGGAATTTGATTAATTTTAGAACTCAACTCATTGCGCATGTCACGTACGGTATTTTGCACTGCATTGGTCATAAAATAATTAGAATAGTAAGACCCAATTTCATAGAACAAACCACGCAAAAGGTAAAGTGCCATTACCCCAAAGACATATGTTGTATTTATACTGGCGCCTTCGACTCCTTTTGCTATGTCCAGCACATTTCGTGTCAATTCTGTAATAGCAAGACCAAGTACAAAAGGCTCTAGCACACTCATGACAATACTAACCACTTTTAAAAAGATAGCAAGGATAACGGAAGCTTTATAAACTTTTAAGTAACTCCACAAACGAATAAAACTATGTTGTTTTTTCATGTCATCTCCCTCCTATTCTTCTTCTGTTAGTGATTGGCTATTGAGCTGAGAATTGGCAATTTCACGATAGATGTCATTGCTTTGCATCAATTCTTCATGCGTCCCACGACCGACGATTTCTCCCTTATCAAGGACAATAATCTGATCTGCATCCATAATGGTTCCCACACGTTGTGCAACAATCAAAACTGTCGCATTTTGCGTGACTCCCTTGAGTCTGCTTCGAAGAATAGCGTCCGTCTTATAGTCCAAAGCAGAGAACGAATCATCAAAAATATAAATATCTGGTTCTTTCACGACCGCTCGCGCAATGGAGAGACGTTGCTTTTGACCACCAGAGAGATTGCTCCCTCCTTCTGCCAAATGCGTTTCAAAACGCTCTTCCTTGCTTTCGATAAAGTCTCTCGCTTGTGCTACATCTGCTGCTTGCACCAATTCCTCACGACTAGCATTTTCTTTCCCATAGCGGAGGTTTTCTGCGATTGTGCCGGTAAAGAGCAGAGCTTTTTGTGGAATGAAACCTATCTTCTGCCGTAGTGCTTTTAGATTATAAGAACGCACATCCACTCCGTCCACTAAAATCTTTCCTAAAGTCACATCATAAAAGCGCGGAATCAATTGCACCAATGAGGACTTCCCTGAGCCGGTCGAGCCGATAAAAGCAATCGTTTCACCAGGCTTGGCTTTGAAGGAAATATTATGCAAGACTGGACTCTCTGTTTCACCAGGATATGCAAAGGTAACATTATCAAACTCTAAATAACCATGATTCTCTGTCTCAGTCACACCATCTTCATTTGGATTGATTGAAATGGGCATTTCCATTACTTCTTTCAACCGTTCACTTGAAACAGCTGTACGAGGATACATAGTAAACAAGCTAGATAGCAACAAGAAAGACAGCAAAGCGTGGAAACTGTATTCGATAAAAGCAACCAAATCCCCAATTTGCAAGTCTCCTGTACCAAGTGGTTTTAAAGCAAACCAGACAATGGCAACAATCATGGCAATGATGATTTGAACAAAGAGCGGTTCTGTCAAACCAGTTAATTTAAATAAGCGATTGGAATTATCCGCATAAATTTCATTTTGTGAAGCAAAGCGCTCTTCTTGAAATTCTTCTCGTGCAAAAGCCCGAATAACACGCAGACCCGTTAAATTTTCACGCGCGTATTGATTGATTTTATCTAACGTTTTTTGTTGCTTTTCGGATAGAGGACGTGTTTTTGTCGCCACATACCAAACGACAATGCCGAGAAAAGGAACGGAAATTGCGACAATCCAAGCTAAAGAGGGGCTGGTGACAAAAATCATCATCACACTGGAAATCATCATCATAGGCGTGACGACACCCATTTTTAAGGATTGCTCTGCAAATTGCATAAGAACAAAAGCATCACTGGTAATCCGTGTCACCAAAGACGAAACGCCAATCTGCTCGTATTCATGATGGGAATACTCTTGCAATTTATCATACACATCATTGCGCATGTCACGTACCATGCTCGTCGTTAATTTCCCAGCAGCATAGGCAAGGACAATCCGTCCAAAGACTCCTAGCAAAATGACAATGAGCATCACAATTGCCCAATAATACAAACGATTGCTGTCTCCTCGATTAATCCCTTCGTCAATCATTCGTGCCAAAACAGTCGGCAAACCGAGATTCACCACAACAAAGAAGACAGCACCAAAGAAATCCAACATCAACCATTTGGGATATTTTTTCAAATAAGACCAAATATACTTCATGTTTCTCCTTTCTCCTCATAAAACAAATCCACAATAAAAAAGCACCAACGTACTTTTTAGACAAAATGGGAGTGGGACAGAACTTATCTTGAAAAATTTAAGTTCGTGGTCCCACCCCCGCGAGGGTGATTAGGTACTCTTTCGAGCTTGAAAAGCGAATAAAGAGTCCAATCACCTACTGCGTCATTCGCTTATCACTAAATTAGATAGAAGCTGAGATACTTTTTGTCCGACCTCATGTAACAATAGTATAACAAAAGGATGATATAAATGCAACACTAGCAATAATCTAGTTGGTAACGGTCACTTCTCCTGTTTGATAATTTAGCCGAAGTCCTGTCTGTACGTTGGGAACAAAGACATTCATTTCCAAGCTACTATCGCTTGATTTAGCTTCAATATGCGAACCAACTGGCACTAAATCCTGTTCATTAGCATAAATCAAAGTCACCCGATACCGAACTCGTTTATTCTTGTCTAGTGCCTTGCGAACCTTTGTTTCATAGAAATTTTGACCCGTAGAATGACTAGTATTTGCTTGATTAGCCCAAGCTGTTTGCACAGCTATATTTTTCGGGTTGCTGGTCGAAGCATCAAAGCCTTTCAAGTTACCAATCAAAGCATAACCCAACAAATGTCCTCGGTCAACCGCATGATTGTATTCACCCGATAAATGCTTGACTTGATGCCAGCCAGCAGGTGTCCAAGCCGTGGAGCCGTTTCCCGTTTCTTCACGATTCTTATACTGACGAGTGGCTTTAGACAAAAGAGCATTTGCAACCGTCGGAACGGTCTGACCTCGGACGAGTTTAGTCTTATTATCCGCATAAGGAACGCTTGCAACTTTAGCATCCAATGTTGCTTTATTTTCATTGATTGTGAAGGCTCCTGCCCCATTCCATTCAATCTTTCCTTTGAGTTGCCGTTTAACGGACTCTGTCAAAACACTCTGTGCTAATTCTTGACTGGGTGCTGCATGATTCGTCCGAATACTTCGATTAATAGCAGTGCTGTCAGAAGGCTTCGTACTACCATGATGATTGCTAAAAGAATAACCTCCCAGCGCAAGAACCAGTGCTATAACCAGACCAGCTACACTTTGTGCTACTTTCTGATTGGATTTCTTTCTCGCCATTTCTCCCCCTTTTAAATAAATAGGAAGCGGGACTCAAAGCCAACTTCTACGAAATCACGACCTCTGTCTCACTCCCTTTTTCCTATCAATATTATTGTCTATTGTCCTGTGAATTTGCTGATAATCTCCTGCCACTTATCTGGCGATAAAATAGCCCATGGATTTTTGCCACCGTAGCCAACAACTAAGCCGAGTGCAAACAAAATCAAACCAAGCAATAAGACTGCTAGAACAATTCCAACTTGTTTTCCAACGTATTTCAAATCATTATTCATCGTCATCTTCCTTCACTCGCTTAATAGAAGCACCTAAGTTAGCCAACTTTTTATGGAACTGGTAATAGCCTCTGTCCAAGTGAGTTAGCTGTCCTACTTTTGTTTCACCTTCTGCAACCAAACCAGTCAAAATTAGCGCGGCACTTGCACGCAAGTCCGTTGACATCACTTCGGTTCCTTGCAAAGCTTGGCCACCAACGATACGAGCTGTGTCTCGCATAATTTCCGAGTGTAGACCCATTCGACGCATTTCTTCCAGATGTTGGAAACGATTCTCAAAAACAGTCTCAATCATAGTGGATTCGCCCTTAGCAACCGTCATCAAAGCTGTAAATTGTGCCTGCATATCTGTTGGAAAACCAGGATGAGGAAGTGTTTTGACATTGACTGCCTTCAGTTTGCCCAAATCTGAACGAATCCGAATCCCCTCATTTTCCTCGGTAACAGAGACACCCATTTCTAGCAATTTCGCAATAAGTGGACGATTATGCTCCCAGATAGCGTCTTGAATAAGAATATTACCACCAGTCATAGCACCTGCTACCATAAAAGTCCCGGCTTCAATGCGGTCTTGTACTACACTATGGCTTGTCCCCATCAGCTCCTCAACTCCAGTAATGGTTAGTGTCTCTGTGCCTGCACCACGAACTTTAGCCCCCATTTTGTTCAATAAAACAGCTAAATCAACAATCTCCGGTTCGCGCGCTGCATTTTCAATCACTGTTACACCATCTGCTAAAGTTGCTGCCATCATAATGTTTTGTGTCGCACCTACACTTGGAAAATCCATGTAAATATGAGCTCCATGCAATCGGTTAGCTTTGGCCTCAATAAATCCAGCCGTCTGCTTAATTTCAGCCCCCATTGCCTCTAATCCTTTCAAATGAAGGTCAATAGGACGACTTCCAATCGTACAACCACCCGGCATGGAAACTTTTGCGTGACCATTACGCGCCAAAATAGGTCCTAATACAACAATTGAAGCACGCATTTTACTCACATATTTATAAGGCGCTTCTTCACTCAACGGCTGTGTAGCATCCACCGTAATCCGGTTTTCTTCTTGCTCAAAAGTCACTTTTGTATTCAATCCACGAACCACATTGTTCATCGTAAACACATCTGATAGAACCGGAACATTGGTTAGAGTTGTTTTCCCTGTCGTCGCTAGAATAGTTGCTGCAAGCAAAGGCAAAACAGCATTTTTGGCACCTTCAATTTTAACCGAACCAACTAATGGATTCGAACTGCCTTGTATAATAATTTTATCCATATTTTCTCCAAAACACTTATTTTATTACTTTTCTCATCTTATAAATTGCTATTAAACACATCACGTCCTAATGTATAGAGACTGAGGAAGAAAGAGCTGAGCAAAAAGCCTAATGCAATGCTAAGCAATAAAATCAAAAAACGAATTCTAAAAGCATTGTCAGCATTCACTTTCAATAGTTTTTCCCAATTCACAACAGTAGAAAGTAAGTGAAATGAAAGAAAAATAAAGATCATATGGCTACTAAGCGTAAAAATTAACTGAATCATATCCTCATTATACCAAAAAAATAGATGAGAGCAAACTATCGGACACGAATCATGTACCGATAACAAAAAAGCCATTATAAAAAAGGCCAATTGGCCTTTTCATATTATAATCTTGTTCCAACGTTAATTCGATTAATGGCACGTTGAAGAGCGATTCTGGCACGACGTTCTTGGTCAATCAAATGCTTTTCATGTGCTTCTTCAATAGCACGTTCAGCACGTAATTTTGCTCTTTCTGCACGACTGATGTCAATATCGCGAGCACGTTCGGCAGAGTCTGCAACAATGGTGATTACATTATCAGCCACTTCGACAATTCCACCATTCACAGCAATCCAATTGACATGATCTTCATCATCAATCCGCTTCACTTTGACCTCATCGACAGCCAAAACAGCAATCATATTTTCATGATGCGGTAAAATCCCCATTTCTCCATCAAGAGTTTTAACGGAAACAAACGTTGCATGGTGGTCAAAAACTAGACCATCAGGTGTCACGATTTGTACTGTCATTTGAGCCATAGGTCACCTCTTAAAATCCCATTTTTTCAGCTTTAGCAACAACATCTTCGATGGAACCAACACCACGGAAGGCATCTTCAGGAAGATGATCATATTTTCCTTCAAGGATTTCTTTAAAGCCACGAACTGTATCAGCAACTGGTACATAAGAACCTGGTTGCCCAGTAAATTGTTCAGCAACATTAAAGTTTTGTGACAAGAAGAATTGAATCCGACGCGCACGCGCAACCAAAGTCTTTTCTTCGTCTGACAATTCATCCATACCAAGGATTGCAATAATATCTTGCAATTCATGGTAACGTTGAAGGACACGTTTCACTTCTGCCGCTACAGCATAGTGCTCTTCTCCGACAATTTCAGGAGCAAGGGCCCGAGAGCTAGAAGCAAGTGGGTCAACTGCTGGGTAAATCCCTAATTGCACCAACTTCCGTTCCAAGTTGGTTGTAGAGTCCAAGTGGGCAAACGCTGTCGCTGGCGCAGGGTCAGTGTAGTCGTCGGCTGGCACATAGATAGCTTGGATAGAGGTTACAGAACCTTTCTTGGTTGACGTAATCCGTTCTTGCAATTGTCCCATTTCTGTCGCAAGTGTTGGTTGGTAACCAACGGCTGAAGGCATGCGCCCAAGAAGGGCAGATACTTCAGAACCTGCTTGCGTGAAACGGAAGATATTGTCAATGAATAAAAGCACATCTTGACCTTCAACATCACGGAAATATTCGGCAATGGTCAAACCAGTCAAAGCCACACGCATACGTGCTCCAGGTGGTTCATTCATTTGACCGAAGACCATGGCCGTTTTTTCAATAACGCCAGATTCTTTCATTTCCCAGTAAAGGTCGTTCCCTTCACGTGTTCGTTCTCCAACACCAGTAAAGACAGAAATTCCACCGTGTTCTTGGGCAATGTTGTGAATCAATTCTTGAATCAAGACTGTCTTTCCAACACCGGCACCACCGAAAAGCCCGACTTTCCCGCCTTTTAGATAAGGTGCAAGGAGGTCAATCACCTTGATTCCTGTTTCTAAGATTTCTGATGAAGTAGACAACTCATCAAAAGTTGGAGCTTTTTTGTGGATTGGTTGACGTTCTGCATCTTCACCAAAAGGAGCTTCCAAGTCAATGGTATCTCCTAAAACGTTAAAGACGCGACCGAGTGTTTCTTTCCCAACGGGGACAGAAATTGGACGACCAGTATCTAGGACTTCCATGCCACGAGTCAACCCGTCAGTTGATTCCATAGCAATGGTCCGAACCACTCCGTCACCAAGCTCAAGAGCTACTTCAAGGACGATTTTCGATTTTTTTTCGTCATTTTTATAGACTACAAGTGCATTATTTATCTCAGGTAATTTATCACCAGCTGCAAACGCAACGTCAACGACTGGTCCGATAACCTGAGCAATTTTGCCTGAGCTCATTCTTTTCTCCTCTTTATATTTATTTTCTGTGACACTATTCTAGTGCACTTGCACCCGCCACAATTTCAGTAATTTCTTGCGTGATAGCTGCTTGTCTAGCACGATTATACTGAATGGTCAAATCATTGATAACTTTTTTCGCGTTATCTGTTGCTGTCTGCATCGCGGTCATTCCAGCTGCATTTTCTGCCGTTTTCGCATCAATAATCGCCCCGTAGATCATACTTTCAGCAAACTGAGGCAACAACTGATCCAAAATAACATCGCGGCTTGATTCCAATTCCAAATTCAAAACGTAGTCTTCATCTGCTTCATTTGGATCCAAATCCACGATTGGAAGCATTTGTTCAACACGCATTTGGCTGGTCAAACTATTGACGTGATGATTATAACAAACATACAATTCATCAAATAATTCGTTTTGATACATTTCAACCGTTTTGTTAATGATTTTACGGACTTCATCAAAGCTTGGTTGATCTGCTAAACCACGCAGTTCATAAATTGGTTGGAGACCACGAGCACGAAAGAAATCCGAACCCATACCACCGATTGAAATAATGACAAAATCATCTTTATCATGATATTCTGCAAAAAGTTCCATCATGGATTTGAGAATGGTCGCATTATAACCACCTACTAAGCCACGATCCGATGTAATAACGATATAGGCTGTTTTTTTCACCGGACGACTAATCAACATAGGGTGGTATTTGGAATTTTGCACTTCATGCCCATGAAGCAAATCTGTCAATAACTTTCTGACTTTAGAAGCATAGATTTGGAAATTCTTGGCCGCTTCTTCTGACTTTCCTAGCTTGGCAGCAGATACCATTTGCATAGCATTTGTGATTTGACTGGTGTTTTTTGTGGATGCAATTTTATTTTTTATATCATTTAATGAAACTGCCATCTGACACCTCTATTCTTACTTGAAGCTAGACTGATTGATAAATTCAGTAATTGCAGCATCTAAGACTGCTTCCTCTGGAAGGTCTTTTGTTGTACGAATGATTTCATAGAGGTCTTCATGATGAGCATCAAAGTAATCAAACAGTTCTGCTTGAAAACGAAGAATATCATCAACCGGTACACTATCCAAGAAACCATGTGTCAAGGCGTACAAAATAACAACTTGTTTTTCAACTGGTAGTGGTTCATGAACAGGTTGTTTCAAGACTTCTACTGTCCGACGACCACGATTCAATTTCGCTTGCGTTGCCGCATCCAAATCACTACCAAACTTGGTAAATGCTTCCAATTCACGATAAGAAGCAAGGTCAATACGCAAGGTTCCGGCAACCTTCTTCATCGCTTTTATCTGTGCAGAACCACCTACACGTGATACAGATGAACCGGCATCAATAGCAGGTCGAACACCTCCATTAAAGAGACTGTCGCTTAAGAAGATTTGACCGTCTGTAATTGAAATTACATTGGTTGCGATATAAGCGGAGATGTCTCCTGCTTGCGTTTCGATAAACGGCAGCGCTGTAATAGAACCACCACCTAATTCATCCGAAACTTTTGCAGAACGTTCCAAAAGACGACTATGAAGATAGAATACGTCTCCTGGGAAAGCTTCACGACCTGGTGGACGACGAAGCAAAAGTGACAGTTCACGATAAGCAACCGCTTGTTTTGATAAATCATCATAGACAATCAAAACGTGTTTGCCACTATACATAAATTCCTCTGCCATTGCTACACCTGCATAAGGTGCTAAAAACAGCAATGGTGAAGGTTGCGAAGCTGACGCTGTGACAACGATTGTATAGTCCAACGCTCCATACTGACGAAGCGTTTCTACTTGCGTACGAACCGTTGATTCTTTCTGACCAATGGCAACATAGATACAAATCATATCTTGTCCCTTTTGGTTCAAAATCGCATCAATCGCAATACTTGTTTTACCAGTTTGACGGTCTCCGATAATCAATTCCCGTTGCCCACGACCGATTGGCACCAAAGCATCGATCGCTTTCAAACCTGTTTGAAGCGGTTCTGATACAGATTTCCGTTGCATAACTCCCGGAGCAGGTGTTTCAACTGGACGCGTTTTATCTGTCTTAATCTCGCCAAGTCCATCAACCGGACGACCAAGCGGATCAACAACCCGACCAATCAAAGCATCTCCGACAGGCACTTCCATGATTTTACCAGTACGACGAATGGTATCCCCTTCGCGAATATCCGTAAAATCACCTAAGATGATAATCCCTACATCTGTTGATTCTAAGTTTTGTGCCATACCGTATGAGCCATTTTCAAAAATCAACAGCTCACCACTCATTGCATTGTCAAGACCATGAGCACGGGCGATTCCATCACCAATATATGTGACGACCCCTATTTCTGTGACGTCAAAATTTGGCTGGAAATTTTCAATTTGTTGCTTAATTAAAGCGCTGATTTCTTGTGCGTTAATCGCCAAAATTCACACCACTTTCTATTTCAAATTTTCTTTTACTGTTTGTAATTGACGTTTAATACTTGCATCAATTGTCTTATTATTAGCTGTGATGATAAAGCCACCAATGAGGCTTGCATCCAGTTCTTCTTTTAAAGAACGAACCTGCAATCCAAATTTTCGCTCAATAATCGGAATGATTTTAGATTTTTGCTCCTCCGATAAACCTTGAACTGATTTGATTGTCACTTCAAATTCATTACTAATCTTTTCAAGCTGGTGAAGACTTTCTACTAAAATATCATAAAAAAGATCTTCACGATGATTATGAATAATAACTTCAATGAAATTGTCAATCAAGGATGAATCAGAACCTTGAAAATAGCGAAGGCTTCTTTCTTTTTCTGTATCATCAACACCAATATGTGATAAAAAGGCAGCTAAATGTGTATTGTCAAAAATGTCTTTGATTTGCTGAAGTTTTTCAAAAACATCTTTTTGCTGACCTTTTTCAATCACGAGTTGGACAAAAGGTGTGGTATATTTTTCAATTACCGCATATCTTTTTTTGTCCATTAAGCATCTCCTAGCTTGTCAATATAGCGGTCAATGAGCTCTTTGTGAGCTTCTTGATCCAATTTTTGGCCTAAAATTTTGCTAGCAAGATTTACAGTCAAATCGGCTACATCACCTTTGATACTGTTCATGGCTTCTGCTTTGGTTTGAGCGATTTCTTGATTAGCCTTTTCTTTTAAACGTCCAGCTTCATCAGCTGCATCTGCCAAGATTCCTGCCTTGTTTTTCTCGGCAGTTTCTTTGGCATTTTCAATAATTGTTGTCGCTTCTTGACGACTACCTGCTAATTCTGTTTCTCTCTTTTGAGCTAAATCTTCTGCTTTTTGACGAGCAGATTCTGCGCCATCAATGTCATCTGAAATCTTTTTGGCACGTTGCTCAAAAGTACTTGTGATATTATCCCAGGCAAATTTCTTAATTAAAACGATTAACAGAAGAAATGAGCCTGCTACAAGGATAAAATCCCCAATAAGACTACTTAAAGTAATATTCATCTCTTTTCTCCCTTCTATTCCTCACCATTAATTTTCTTACCTAGATACATAGATGTCAACATGGTAAATACATAGGCTTGAATACATGAAATAAAGACTGAAAAAGCTGTCCAAACAAGATTCAAGACAAATGCTATTGGATACCAAGCAGCAGCTTGTTGTGACAAAGTTAATAACAAGCCAGACAGAACTTCCCCTGCATAGATATTACCATAGATCCGCAAAGCCAAAGAAGCAAAATTGGTGAATTCTTCCAAAATATTCATTGGAGTCATTCCAACAGGTGTCGCAAAAGCTTTGAGATACGCTTTCACCCCACGTCGGCGAATCCCTTCAATGTGACAAATCAAGGTAATCAAGAATGAAAATCCTAGGTCAAATGCAAGATTAGCTGTTGGAGATGTCCACAAGTTATATCCCTTGGTTGTCTGCACTTTTGCCATCAAGCCAAGGTTGTTAGCTACTGCAACAAAAAGGAATAAGGAAAAGATAAATAGAGAGTAATTCTTCATATACTTATCGCCAATATTGCCCTTTGTAAAGCCAATGACAAAATCATAGAGGTATTCTAAGACGTTTTGCTTACCAGAAGGCTTCAGCGTCATTTTCCGACTAGCCCAATAGACGAAAGCAAATACAATAAGTACGGTTAGAAGAGACATAGCAAGTAGAGTCAAATCAAAGGTCACAGGACCTAAAGTGATGGTTGGATTTACACTTTCTTCCAACGAACTCCACCCCCTTTTCTAAAGGATAACTTTCTTTTCTTACTTAATGATGAATGACATCGCAAGTGTTACGAAGAAAGTACCTTCGATAAAGGCAATCCCCATGATCATAAGTGTTCTCAACTGACCAATGATTTCTGGCTGACGTGATGCTGATTTAAATAGATTTGCCATTAAAAACCCTTCAGCGAGTGAAACACCCATACAGGCAAGACATAATCCAAAAAATGTTAAATTCATGATGAATTCTCCTTTATGTTTAAAATTTACTTACTTAGTTTAGTCCTAAAAATTCTTTTTGTCAAATGTTTTTGTCTTTTGGAAACGTTTTATACGGATTTCTTTCAATTTCCAAAAAAGTAGGCTATCCTGCAACAATTGTGGTTGTAGAATAGTAGTAAAACGAACTTGATCCCACTATCAGTTTGTTGATGTGGAAATAGCTATTTCCAATTATCGAATTTTGTTTCCCTATATATATGTATATTATAGGCAATCTTTATCGATTAAATATAGACAAAAACTACAATACACTTTTTCAACAAAGAGGCTGGATAAGTCCCAGCCCCTAGCTTATTACTTTTTCAGGTTCCAAATTTCTTTGGCGTATTGTTCAATCGTATCATCTGATGTGAATTTATCAGACGTTGCGATATTAACAAGGCTCATATGCGCCCATTTTTCTTTGTCACGATAGAGTTGATCAATCTTTTCTTGTGCAGCTACATACGAAGCAAAATCTTCCAGAAGGAAGTATTCGTCATTGTGCGTAATTAAAGCTTCATAAATCTCAGAACCTTCATTTCGGACATTTGGAATAGTTCCGTCCACAAAGCTATCCACCACACGGCGAACCACAGGATTGCTTTCATAAACACCGCGTGAGTAGTAATCATGACGGGCATAATGGTCATAGACTTCGTCTTTGTCCATACCGAAAATTACAATATTGTCATCTCCGACTTCATCTTTGATTTCAATATTGGCTCCGTCAAGGGTTGCCAAAGTAATGGCGCCTGTCATCATGAATTTCATATTAGATGTGCCGGAAGCCTCCTTAGAAGCAAGCGAGATTTGCTCTGACACATCTGCAGCGGGAATGATGAGTTCAGCCAAGCTGACACGATAATTTTCAAGGAAAACAACCTTTAGCTTGCCTTGTAGACTCTCATCATTATTGACAAGATTTACCACTTCGTTGATCAATTTGATAACAGATTTGGCAAAATGATAACCCGGCGCTGCCTTGGCACCAAAAATGAAGACACGTGGCACCATATCTTTATTAGGATTGTCTTTTAAATCCCAATATAGTTTAAGAATATGGAGCAAATTGAGCAATTGACGCTTATAAGCATGAAGCCGTTTCACTTGTACATCAAAAATAGCTTCCGTTGACACTTCCACTCCTGTAGATTCTTTGATGAAAACTGCTAAGCGCGCCTTGGCTTCTTGCTTGACATTATAAAATTCACTCAAAACTTGCCGATCATCTTTGTAGTCTAAAAGTCTGCGAAGTTCATGAATGTCTGTCCGCCAGCCGTTACCAATCAAGCGATCAATCTCATTTGACAATGGTTCATCTGCAATTTGCAACCAGCGACGTTGAATGATACCATTTGTTTTATTATTGAATTTTTCAGGATAAATGGCATAAAAATCACGGAGCGTATCTTCTTTGAGAAGTTCTGTGTGAAGTTTTGCCACCCCATTGACCGAATGACCTCCAATAATCGCGAGATGCGCCATGTGAACTTGGTTATCTTTGACAATCCGAGTGTTCTCAATCACTTGCGGGTCAACGCCACGCGCAGCCATTTCAGAGACATAGCGATTGTCAATTTCAAGGATGATTTGGTAAACACGAGGAAGAACATTTTTAAAGAGTTCCGCATCCCATTTTTCTAAGGCTTCCGAAAGAATGGTGTGATTGGTATAACTCATCGTCTTTACTGTTGCATTCCAAGCATCTGCCCATTCAAGACCGCAGTCATCAAGTAAAAGCCGCATAAATTCTGCTGGTGCTACTGCTGGGTGGGTATCGTTGATATGAACCGATACCTTTTCATGAATTTGCTCTAAAGGCAGACCTTGTTTCCGATAGGATTTGATAATTGTCTGCAAGCCAGCACTGGTCATGAAATATTCTTGAATCAAGCGCAGTTCTTTTCCTTCATAGTTTGAATCATCTGGATACAAAATAGCTGTAATATCCTGTACCTTACGACGTGCTTCAATCGTTGGATATTCTAGCTCATATTCTTCAGGAATTTCAACATCCCATAAACGAAGATTGTTGACAGTATCATTTTCAAAACCAATTTGTGGCACGTCGTAAGGCACCGCACGAAGAGTTTGCGAATTTTCATAAACGGGAAGCATTCGCCCTTCTTTGTTGGCTTGCAGATAGACATTTCCAAAGATTTTAACATCTACAACATCATGATCTTTCCGCGTTTCCCAGACGTTTCCTAGACTACCAAACCAATCATCCGGCAATTCGACTTGATATCCATTTACAATTTTTTGTTTGAAAAGTCCGTAGCGATAGCGGATTCCATTGCCAAATCCCGGATAGCCTGTGGTTGCAAGTGAATCCATAAAAGCTGCTGCAAGACGACCAAGACCGCCATTTCCTAACGCCATATCGCGCTCAGCCTGTTTGACAGCCGTAAAATCAACACCTAATTCGTCAAAGCCTTCTTTGACAACATCGAGGATTCCAAGATTTAGTAAATTGGTTTCCAGCATTCGCCCAGGCAGAAATTCAATCGAAAAGTAATAAGCAATTTTTTGCTTGTCTTCTACTAGTTTGTTTCGTCGTTCCAACCACATAGGAGTGATGTATTTGCGAATCGTACGTGCTAAGGTTTGAAACAGCTCTGTCGGAGTGGCATCTTCTACCTTAATTAACTGTTCTTCATGTAAAATATCTTTAAAATCTTGAAGAAACTGTTCTTTTGTTAGTTCCATTTCTGAATAGCAAACTCCCTTCTATGAATAAAGAGATTGGTACAAATGGCTATAGGCCTGACTAGCGGTGTCCCATGAGAAATCACGCTCCATAGCTTGCTTTTGAAGCGACTGCCATGCTTCTTTATCGTTATGATAGAGACTGACAGCCATATCAAACGTCCATTTCAGCCAGTAGCCTGAGAAATTATTAAAGCTAAATCCAGTTCCTGTTCCTTCGTAGGCATTATACGGTTGAACGGTGTCACGCAAGCCACCAACTTCATGTACGAGAGGTAAGGTTCCATAACGCATGGCCATCATTTGGGACAATCCACATGGCTCAAAGCGACTCGGCATTAAGAACATATCACAAGCTGCATAAATTTCTTGCGCTAATTTCACATCAAAAGTGATGTTGGCAGATAATTTTTCTGGATAAGCTTGACTGAACCAAGCAAAGGATTGCTCAAAAGACGGGTCTCCTGTCCCTAAAAGAACGATTTGTACATCATCTTGCAATAAATTGTGCAACTGATCCACAATCAAATCAAAGCCTTTTTGCCGAGTCAAACGAGATACAATTCCTACCAAAGGCACATCGTCTCGCACAGGCAGACCAACTTTTTCCTGCAAAGCACGCTTATTTGCTAACTTACCAGATAAGTCATCCTTATTAAAATGGTACTCCAGCAAATTGTCCGTTTCTGGATTATAAATATCTGTATCAATTCCGTTGACAATACCTGATACTTTACCAGACTCCATCCGTAAAATTTGATCCAAACCGCAACCAAACTCTGGTGTCATAATTTCATGTGCATAACTTGGTGATACGGTTGTCACCCGATCTGCATACAAAATCCCTGCTTTCATCCAATTCAAGCAGTTATTCCAACGCAAGGTACCGTCTGCATAACGCTCATAGCCCACTCCAAACAAATCCCAGAGCATGCCATCAGAAAATTGCCCTTGAAATTCTAAATTGTGAATGGTTAAAACAGTCCGAATACCATGATAAGCCTGAATCCAATGGTATTTTTCTTTCACCAAAAATGGAATCATCGCTGTATGATAATCATGCACATGGAGAACATCTGGAATAAAATCCACTCGCTCCATTAACTCAACAGCTGCCATTTGGAAATAGGCAAAGCGTTCGCCGTCATCAAAATCGCCATAAACATGTCCACGGAAGAAATAGTATTGATTGTCTATAAAGTAGAAGGTCACACCATTTAAAACGGTACGTTTCACGCCTACATATTGACCACGCCAACCGACCTTTACTTCAAAATGGAACAAGTCTTCCATTTGGTCGCCAAACTTTGTATCTACCATATCATAGTATGGAAGAATGACGCCCACTTCATGACCTGCCTTCACAAGAGATTTAGGGAGAGCGCCAATGACGTCTCCCAAACCTCCTGTTTTAGAAAAAGGTGCCCCTTCTGCTGCTACAAATAAAATTTTCATTGAATTCTATCCTCTGTTACTTTTTCACCTTTTTTAATGACAACTGGGTTATCAACCGTTCCTCGAATGGTCACATCTTCAGCAACCTCAACCCCCTTATCTAAAATAGCATACTCAACTACTGCATTTTCACCAATAAGGACACGTGGGAAAAGAATACTGTCTTTTACACGACTTCCTTTTTTAATACGAGTATTACGAGAAATGACAGAATCGCTCACTTCTCCTTCGATAATACTACCAGAAGCAAATTGAGCGTTTGACACTTTAGATCCAACTGCATAATAAGTTGGTTCTTCATTTTTTACTTTAGTATAAATCTTTTGATTTGGAGAGAAAAGAGAGTAGAATTTTTGCGAGTCAAGCATATCAATATTAGCATTGAAGTACGAAGTGACAGAATGAATATTTGCTAAATAACCCGTGTATTCGTAAGCAAATGCTTTTTCCTGAGCAGCTAAATCACGTAAAACATAACGTAATTTTTGAGGAAATTCTTTTTGTGCTTCTATTTCTAACTTTTCAATCAGCCAAGGTGTATCCACAACAAAAATATCTGTTGACATATTGTACAAATCTTGCTGTTCTTTATCATCAAAAAGATGGTGATTTTTCACATGATCTGTTTCATCAATTTCCAAAACAGCATTGACTTCGGAAATTTCTTCTTTTGGTAATTTTTTATAGACAACTGTGATTGGTTGATCAGTTGTACCATGTAAGTGGAAGACTTGGTTCAAGTCGATGTTCACCAAAACATCACAGTTCAATGCTACCGTTTGATCGCTGCCCGAACGTTTTAAGTAGGTCAATAATTGCTCGTAGTATTCTTTACCAACAGTAGAACTTTCTACGCGCGTATTATAAATACCAAGATAGTAGTGACTCAAAAGAGTAGACAGCCCCCATTCACGTCCAGAACGGATATGGTCAAAGACAGAACTAATATTATCTTGTTGGAAAATGCAAAAGACGCTCCGAATCCCTGCATTGGCCAGGCTAGACAACGGAAAGTCAATTAAACGATATTTCCCACCAAATGGCAAACTGGCAACTGGACGATGACTTGTCAAAGTAGACATATCATGAAATCCAACTGTATTTCCTAAAATTGCTGAATATTTATCAATCTTCATCTGATGGTACCCCCACTTTCTCATTGTATCCGATAACTTGTACTTCGTCTGTTCCATCAATTTCTACACCATCAGAAATGATAGCTCCTTCACCGATAATAGCACGTTTGATTTTTGCACCTTGACCAATGATAGCTCCACTCATAACAACAGAATCTTCTACAACTGCATCTTTACGCACTTGAGCTTCCGTAGAAAGAATCGAATGTTTAACTGTTCCGTCTACCAAACAGCCGTCCACAACCAAAGAATCTTCTACATGAGCATTTTCTCCAAGGAAGTTTGGTGGGGAAATCAAGTTACGTGAATAAATTTTCCATTGACGATCTCGGCTATCTAAAGCATTGTTTGGATCAATATATTCCATATTGGCTTCCCAAAGTGATTCAATCGTTCCAACATCTTTCCAATATCCCTTAAATTCATAAGCATAGACACTTTCGCCGGATTCAAGATAATTTGGAATAACATTCTTACCGAAGTCAGACATATCTACATTGCTCTTTTCAGCAGCTACCAGCATATTACGCAGGCGTTTCCAGTCAAAGATATAAATCCCCATAGAAGCCTTAGTAGACTTAGGTTCAGCTGGTTTTTCTTCAAACTCGACAATGCGGTTATTGGCATCTGTATTCATAATACCAAAACGACTAGCTTCTTTTAAAGGAACATCCAGAACAGCTACCGTCAGACTGGCATTGTTGTCCTTGTGAGATTGAAGCATATCATCGTAGTCCATTTTGTAAATGTGGTCACCAGACAAAATCAAGACATACTCAGGATTGATAGTATCAATATAATCAATGTTTTGATAAATCGCATGACTAGTTCCTTCAAACCAACGATTTCCTTCACTTGCTGAATACGGCTGGAGAATAGAAACTCCTGTGTTAATACCATCCAGTCCCCAACTAGAACCATTCCCAATATGACTATTCAAAGCTAATGGTTGGTATTGAGTAATGACACCAACATTATGAATTCCTGAATTGGCACAATTGGACAAAGCAAAGTCAATGATACGGTAGCGTCCACCAAATTGTACTGCTGGTTTGGCAATACTTTGAGTGAGTTTTCCAAGACGTGTTCCTTGCCCACCGGCAAGAATCAAAGCTAGCATTTCATTCTTCATTTGTTACTCCTTTTTTGACTTTTTACTTACATTTGCTGATTTCACACGACGTTTAATCTTCCAAATACTTGCCCCTAATGCTGGCAAAGTAAAGGTCAACGTCTGAGGATAATCCTTCCACAAGCCTTCTTGAGACTGAACCGTTTGATTGTGCTCTTTCCACACACCTCCCCATTCTTCTAATTCCGTGTTCCAAATTTCTTCATATATGGCTGATACCGGAACACCAATGGTAAAGTCTTTGCGCTCTACCGGAGCCATATTAAAGACGCAAACTAACATATCTCCCTTGTCATTTTTCCGAATAAAGGAAAGCACACTTTGATCTGTATTATCCGCATCAATAATCTCTAAACCGTCCCAACTCAAGTCATTTTCCCATAAAACACGATTTTCTTTATAAAGCTGATTGAGCTGAGAAGTGAAATGCTGCATCTTGGCATTCATATCATCAGCCAAATCACGCCATTCCAAAGATTCTTCGCATTTCCACTCTAAGAATTGTCCCCATTCACTACCCATGAAAAGTAATTTTTTACCTGGGTGACATATTTGGTAAGTATAGAGATTTCGCAGACCAGCAAATTGATTGTAGCGATCTCCCCACATCTTATGCATGAGACTCTTCTTACCATGCACCACTTCGTCATGAGAGAATGGCAGTAAGAAATTTTCAGAGAAAGCATACATAAAACTAAAGGTTACTAGATTAAAATCATACTTGCGGTAAATTGGATCTTCTTCGTAGAAGCGCAGAATGTCATTCATCCAGCCCATGTTCCACTTGTAGTCAAATCCAAGACCACCCATTTCTACCATACCTGTAATCTTTGTATCACTCGTGCTTTCCTCTGCAATCATCATAACATCTGGATGAGCCAGTTTGATAACCGTGTTCAAGCGTTGAAGGAAGTAATAGCCTTCGTAGTTGCGATTACCACCGTCTATATTTGGTTGCCATGGACCACTATCATAATCTAGGTAGAGCATGTTGCTAACAGCATCCACACGGATTCCGTCTAAGTGATAAAAGTCAATCCAAAACTTGATACTAGAAATTAAGAAAGACTGCACTTCATTCTTTCCTAAGTCAAAATTGAGAGCGCCCCAGCCGTAATTATGGGCACGGTCATGATCTTGATACTCAAATGTAGGTGTACCGTCATAATAAGCCAAAGCATCATCATTGATAGTGAAATGTCCTGGCACCCAGTCTATGATTACTCCAATGTTATTGATATGACATTCTTCAACGAAATCACGGAATTCTTCTGGCGTACCATAAGTATGTTCAAGAGCAAAGTATCCCATCAACTGATAGCCCCAACTCAATCCAAGCGGATGCGCCATAAGAGGCATGAATTCCACATGCGTATAATTCATTTTGACAAGATATGGAATGAGTTCATCTTTTAATTGGGCAAATGAATACGGGGTCCCATCTTCGTTTTTCTTCCAAGATCCTGCATGAGCTTCGTAAATATTCACCGGTCTAGAGAAAAATCCCCAACGTTTTCTGCGAGCCAACCACAGACCGTCTTTCCATTTCTTTTCAGGAATTGTTCGAACAACAGCTCCTGTGCCAGGGCGTTTTTCAAAATAAACTGCCAGCGGATCAATTTTCAAAATTTCTTGCCCGCTACTTCGTTTGATGTTGTATTTGTAAATGTCTCCTTCCTTAGGCAAATCCGTAAACACTTCCCATACGCCACCTTCATTACGTGCCATAGGGATTTGATTTTCATACCAGTCGGTAAAGTCTCCAATCAGATGCACACTCTGAGCATTCGGTGCCCATACACGAAATGTATAGCCACTGTGCCCACCTACTTCATCTTGATGAGCTCCCAAATAGTGCTGCAAATGGAAATTTTCACCTGTGGTAAAAGTTCTCAATGCTTCTTGTATATCCATTCTATCACCTCGCATTGTAAGCGTTTTCTATATTTCTATTTTACTATTTTTCCTATTGCTTTTCAAGTAAATTTCCATTATTATTACAAATAATTCTCAAAACCGAACATTTCTTCAAACAATGCCCACTATTAGCAAAAATAACTAGATTTTGTTAGAATTTTAAACTTTTCATTCCATTCCTACTAAATAGCCGATAAAAGAGTGAAATTTTTTTAAATGAAAATTTTCATAAAGGTCTAGACAGCTTTACAAAAAAGGCCGCACAAAGCCGCCTTTTGATTTAGTTTATAAGATTGAATCGCAACAACAGGATATAATTTCAAATATCATTCCTCCATCGTCTGGTTACATATTAGTTTACCGTATTTTTCTGAAATTTTCAATAACTTTTTCTAAAAAATCAGCTAATTTGTGAACTTTTTTATTTTTTGCAACTCAAATATTCGGAAATAGAGGATTCTATTTTTGTAAAAAAGAATTAGGAGCATTCATCAGCCCAATTCTCTAAAAATCATATCTAGTCTACTTTTACTACTTGAAGTTGAACTCCGCCTAGCAGCACTAGATATTTTTCTATTTTTTCAATACCATACGAACGACGAAGAGCTTCAGCATAAAGTGATAATTGTGCTTGGTAGCGATCCACTAATTCACTTGGATTTGTATATTGATCTGTCTTATAATCAAAGAGAACGATACGATTAGCCAGTCGGAGATAACCGTCCAAAATTCCACGAACTACAAAATCCTGTCCGCTCGCTTGATCTTGCTTTAACATAGCAAAAGGAGCTTCACGATAAACTTTATCCGCCTGCTTCAAGAGCAGTTGACCAAGCTCTGTCTCAAAGAAACCAGCTATCTTTTGCAAATCAATCTTCTTTTTGACAATTTCTTCTGCCTGCACCTGTTTTAAAACTTTTCTCAAAATAACTATCGTAGGGGCTTGATCCAAAGGAATACGCTGCATCAGTTCATGGACAGCACTACCGATTTGCGCTCCTGTAACAGGGGCTTTTTTAGCAAAGTCTGGTAGTTCAAAAGAAGTTTTTCCAATAAAATCTGGAGTTTTTTTCTCCATAATTTCAACGCCGTCTGTATCCATGACCGGTTCATAAAATTTCTTGATTTGGCTCGGTGTCCGAACACTTGGCAAATGGATGGCAGCTCGATACTGAGTATTTAGCCTGTCCACATTTTCCAAAATATCCAAAGCCCTGCGAATATCCTCAGACTGGCGATTGTGCGCTAAGTTCTCCTCCACAATCGGTTCCTTTAGCTTTAGCTGACCTATTTTCTCACTTGTTAAATCGCTATCCGTCACAAATCGGGTTGAAAAGGTTAAGTCATCATTCTTAAAGACGGTTTGCAAAGCCCAAATCCAGTCTTGAAAACTTGTCATAGTTTGCCTAATGGAGGCTGCTAAACGACCATTTTCAAGAACAGGGAAGGTCTTTTTCTCCAAGCTTTCTTGACGACCTTTGCCAACCAGATATAGCTTTCTTTCTGCCCGCGTCATAGCAACATAGAGCAGACGCATTTGCTCAGAAATACTTGCCAAATGAATCTCACGCTCATTTTGCACATAAGGAAGAGTATCGATAGACAAACGAACATGATTAGGCGTCAACTTATCAGTTACATCTACCGCTACGTCCGCGACATACTTGATACCGACGCCATTTTGACGACTGAGAATCAAAGCAGAGCTGCTATCCTTACGATTGAAGGCTTTATCCATATTAAGCAAAAAGACATATTTAAATTCCAAACCTTTGCTCTTATGAACTGTCATCAGGCGGACTGCATGTTTCGGAGCCGCAACGACGACACTTGCCAAGTCATTTTGAGTTTCTAAAATCTTATCAATCATCCCGATAAAACGTGACAAGCCTTTAAAACTCATTTTTTCGTAATCATTTGCTCGCAAGGTCAGGGCATAAAGATTTGCCTGACGTCCCGCTCCATTTGGTAGGGCTCCTACATAGTCATAATAAAAGCGGTCTTGATAGATTTTCCAAAGCAAATCATAGAGCGAATTTATTTTTGCAAACTCTCGCCAATCTAGCAGTATTTCTTGAAACTGCTGGATTTTCTTTAAAAGAGGAGGTGTGATGAGTTCGGGATGTTGACCGTGTCCACTCAAAGCGTTTTTCAATTTCTCATAGAGATTTTCCTGATGAACAACGTGATTAGCTTCAGTCACTTTTTTTTGCAAGGCCAAACGAGCCAATTCATCCTCAGTAAAGGTGAACATTGGTGACTTTAGAAGTGCCACCAAAGCGTAATCATTGAGCGGATTGTTAATCGTACGCAGGGTATCCAACATCACCATAACTTCTACAGATTGCAAATAATTATCCTCGCCACCGTCTGAAACGACTGGGATATCGTATTTAGCAAACTCAGCTAAAATCACATCATTGCGCGTACGCGAAGCTGTTAGCAATGTCATATCTTCAAATGGGACATTTTCCTCATTGTGCAAACGAATAATCTCTTTGATAACCAGCGCCACTTCTCCCGCAGAAACAGAAGAAACATCCTTATCATTTTCCTCATTATTCGTCTCAAACGTTCCGTCATAAATGAGAAACTCCGTCTGATATTGTGGATTTGGTGCTTTTTTAGCAGGATTTCCAGCTACCAAATAATGCGTTTCATTGTAATCAATTTCTCCCACTTCCTCATCCATGAGACGTTTGAAAACGTCATTCGTGGCTTCCAAGACTTCCACATGACTGCGGAAATTCTCTTTCAAAACAATCAATTTCCCTTGCTGGCTATCGTCTTGATACAACTTGAACTTATCATTAAAAATCTGTGGATCAGCCTGACGAAAACGATAAATAGACTGCTTAATATCCCCCACCATAAAACGATTATGTCCATTTGATAACAGTTCTAGCATACGTTCTTGCGTGTGGTTGGTATCCTGATACTCATCCACCATGACTTCATGATATTTTGTCCGATAAAAGTGGCGCACATCAGGAAATTCTTCCAAAATCTGAATAGCAAAATGACTGATGTCTGCAAACTCAAACGCATTTTCTTCTTTTTTGCGGTTCAAATAACTTTCAACAAATGCTTTCATAAACCGTTGTAAGACAAGCAGGATTTCCTTTGCTTCCTCATGATAGGTCACTTGAAATTCAAAGCGATAAAATTGATCTGCCAAATCTCGTAAAACTTGAATTTTTTCTTTGCGCTTTTCATTATAGGTGTTGATGATTTCTTTTAATTCTTCTTTGCGTCCGCTGTTTGTCAAGGCTTTGCCATTGCTTGCGCGTGAAATCTCTACAATTCTATCAAGTGCTGTGAGATAAGCTTCCTCAGAGGACTGTCCTTGTAAGCTTGCCAGACAATCAAGCACGCTCTGAACATTTTCAAGGTATTTTGCTTTTGGAAATTCCTTGGCTTCATTCGCCAAATGATAATGGAAAAAATCTTCTAGGTCATAAAGAGCTTCTTTTATTTGTGCTAAAAGTCGCGCTTTTTCTTCTTGGAAATCCGCACGCTCATAGCCTTTCAAAAAGTCTTTTCCCAACCATGCTATTGGACTACTGGTGGATTGCAAAAAAGCATAAATCTTATAAACCTGCTCTCGAAAACCGAGCAAATCTTTTCTTTGACCGGTAAAGTTTTTGACTAATTTTTTAAATAAAGCAGCCTGATCAGATTGATAGAATTCTTCAAAAACTTGCTTGAAAACTTCATTTTGCAGCAATAACTGCTCACTTGCGCTTTGTAAAATGCGAAAATTCGGCGCCAATTCTAGGAGATAACCATATTTATTTAGGACTTTTTGGGTGAAAGAGTCCATGGTACCAATGTCAGCATTCGGAATATCAGCTAATTGCTGTGCCAAATGCTGTTTGAGTTCCTCATCGCCTGTTGCCTTCAAAGCCTTGGATAACTCTTTCTCCAAGCGCTCTTTTAGCTCACTTGCGGCTTTAACGGTAAAGGTCGAAATGAAGAGCTGGTCAATGCGAACTCCTCGCAGAATTTGGTCAATAATCCGTTGCACCATAACAAAGGTTTTTCCTGATCCTGCAGAAGCAGACACAAGAATATTTTGACCGGAGAAGTAAATGGCTTCGATTTGCTCTGGTGTACGTTTTTGAGCTTTGTTAGACTGGGCTTCTTGGTCCTGCAAAGTATAGATTTCTTCCTGACTCAAAAATGGAATCTGTCTCATTTTTCTAGCTCCTCCTTCATCTTTTCTATCCATGCTTGACGCTTCTTTTCACCTATCGGGTGACTATCTAACTTAACCAAATGGCGGGCACTAGAGAGGTGAAGATTCGCTTCAAAACCTGTAATGGATTTGTATTGTTCCACAAAAGGCGCAATACTTCTACCATTTTCCGTATAAGGATTGATGTTAAAATGCCCTGCTAATATCTGCTCGGCAGCACGACGGTACAAGAGTGCATTATAAGCTAACAATGTCTCCAGCTCCTCTTGACTCAACAGATTCACTTTCTTTTTATCGTACAAACCATTCAGCTGACGAGCCTGCTCAGACAAGAACAGACCTTTGTATTCTAGATTCTTCATTGCTTCTTTGACAGCGTCGCCTTGCGACTTCGTCTTGGCTAAAGGCACAAGCGGATTGGTCATCTGCAAATACATGGCACCAAAAGTCTGTACTTCATCATTCGCCCACTTTTCTTGCTTCAACGCCATTAGATATGTAGGCAATTGAGAATTTAGACCATTGAAAAATTTTTGAAAATCAAAATTTGTGTCACTTGATTTATAATCCACAATTCCCAGACTCCCGTCACTTCTCAATCGGTCAATGCGGTCAACTTTCCCTCGAATTTGAAGATTGCGTCCGTCTGACAAGGTTAGAACATTTGTTTCTTCCTGTCCGAAAACAGCCTCTTCTTGAATGGTTTCGACTAAATCATTTCTCTCTAAAACCTGTCCTGTCGCACGCGCGGTGTCCAGCAAAACTTCGTGAGCAAATAATGCTTCTGCATTTTCTGTATAAAGAGCTTCAAATTCCGCTTCCTGACTCGCTTCTTGAATGGCTTTTTCTAGACGATGATCGAATGACTCACTAGACTGCTCTTGCATAACTTTTTCAAACACACGATGCAGAAAATTTCCATGACTGCGCGCATCTGGATGAATCGTCATTTCTTCCTGCAAAGCCAAGACGTACTTCAAAAAATAAGCATATTGATTGCGATAGAATTCTGTCAAAGCTGAAGTAGATAACTGAAATGCTTGATGAGGCGGATAAAGAACTTGTAATGTCTGCGTTGACAAGGTTGCTGTTTCAAGACTTGACGTTACATTAGGAATCGAAATACCTTCGCTTTCCAATTTTTTGCGCAAAACCCGTACGGCGACTGACCAAAAAGTTTGCTCTTTCTCAGTCAGAGAACGCTCCCGATCAATATCTCCTTGGTTCAGCTCAATAATTCTTGCCAACAGAGCTCGATAAGTTCCAATATCATCACTTGTTACCTGCGGACGCTTCACTTCAATAGGCAGCCCAATTGGTTGCTCATGCAATTCTAACAAATATGGAGAAATATTGTTCTCTATTTCATTGACAATCTGAGGAGTAGAGAGCACCAACCTCTCTGTTGCAGCATTCAGAAGTGACAAAGCGACAAAACGATTTTTCTGGAGATTTTCCTGAGCAGCAATCAGCAACTCCGAATGCTCATCAGTTGCTTCATTTAATCGTAATCGGTCTTCGTCTGACAAAAGGCTCTTGTTTTGCGTAATTTTTGGAAAATAGTCTTGAGTCAAACCAACAGCATAGACAAAAGGACTTGACAAAGGCTCAATCAAATCATAAGACTGAACAGCCACAACATCCACCGTTGCTGGAATAGTCCGATAATTGGATAACAGCATTCCCGACTGCGCTAAAGTCAAAAAATCATCTAGTTTGACCTTGCTGGCTGAAAAGACGCTAGCAAATTGTTCCAAAACATGGCAAAAAGCCTTCCAGACTTCTTCTTGTCTTTCTTGGTCTTGCGGATTCGTAGAATCTACCAAAGAAGCAAAATTCTGAGAAAAAGCAATCTCTGTCAAAAAGTGATGAAATTTCTGGAGCAGACCTGTCGCTGTTTGACTGCGAGATTTGAAAAATTCCAAGAGCGGAGTGACTATTTTTTTTCTTAGTTGATTGATGTGAATCAAGTCAAATTTTTGATGCTGATTGTGAGTAAAATCTTTAGAAAATTTACTAATCCCTTTTACATCCGCAAAGCGAATATATTGCTCAAACAAATCCAGCTCTTCTTGCGTTAAACGACCATAAAGACCTGTCTTCACAAGGTTGAGCAAATCCTCCGTCCGAAAATTATAGCGTTTCAAACGCACTAAAGATTCGATAAATTGCACCAAAGGGTGATGTGCCATAGACTCGCTTCGCCCCAGATAAAAGGGAATTTGATACTGATCAAAAATCGTCTTTAACTGCAAACGATAGGCTTCTACATCTCCCAAAAGAACGCGAATATCCTTGTAGCGAGCACCGTCATGAACTCGCTGGCGAATGCTCTTTGCCACATATTCCAGTTCTTCTTTTTGATTGACAGTCGACCAAATCTGTACATGCGAACGGTCTTGCTCCGTCAGCTCTAGCTCAACATCTGAGAAATCATAGTGGCTTTCTAGCAGTTTTGAAATCTTTCCAAAAGCATCATCTAGCTGTATTGACAATCTATATTCAGGTTTCACCTTATATTTATCTGCCAAATGGCGCAAGAAATCCACGCTAGCCTGATAGAGATTGCCCTCTCGAAAAGTCGCACGATAAGCTTTTTCACTTGCATAAACACCAATGACGATTTCCACACCTTTACGATGTAGCAGCTCTACCAAATAAGCTTCCTCAGCAGAAAACCGTGTAAAACCGTCAATGACCAAAGCCAATCCTTGCAATTCTTTATCTACATCAGCTGCTATAATGTGATTGGCAAAGGCCATGATATTTGACTCAGAAGTAAATTCACTCTGATTCAGCTGATGCGTAACAGCTTGTAAAATCTTGATTAAATCTGCTTTTTTCTCACCTTCATCCAAATAGTCCAAGTCTGCAACAGTCATTTGAGCTTCTTGCAACTCATGATAAAGCTCAACCAATTGCTGAATAAACTGCGCATCCGTCCGAATGCCGCCGTACACCTGTAAATCATGCTCTTCCATTTCAGATAAGACCTTATAAAAGAGCATTCCCAAACCAATATCGTCTAATGGTCTGCCTTGCTGCACATCATTGAGGACAAAATAACGCGCCATCTGCGCAAAACGTGTCACCGTAATGGCAAATGAAGCACGGTTTTCTAAAAGACGCAAAACGGCTCTTTCCTTTTCAAATGAAAGAGAGTTGGGTGCAATATAAAACACGCGCTTGCCTGCTTGTGCTAAACGCTCTGTTTCTTCTGTTAGAATGTTTGTTAAGGGATTGCGAATATCCGTATAAAGTAATTTCATGAGCATCCTTTTTGTCAAAATATAGTCCTATTATATCATTTTTAAAGTTTTTCAACAGCGATTGACTACATACCTTTTCAAGAAAAAAATCCCCACAAGAATACTTGTGGAGAACGATTTTTAATGATAAGCTAAAGCTTTTTTGAAGCCCTTCCAAATGCCAATGTCATCTGTTTGTAAAATTAAACTGGAGTAAATCCGACCGATATAAACTGTCATTCCTAAGGTAAAGACAAAGGCAATGACAAACGAAATCCAGGCTTCTAGACCAGTTGCATAACCGTTAATGGCACGGAAAGGCATAAAGAAGGTCGAAATAAACGGAATATAAGAACCAATTTTAAGCAAAATTGTGTCACCTGCATTCCCAAGAGCTGTCACTCCCAAAAAGCACAACATAATCAGCATCACAACAGGCTGAACAGCTTTCCCAACGTCTTCAATCCTCGTTACCATTGAGCCTAAAAAGGCAGATAAGACCACAAACATAAAGACACTCAAGGTGATAAAAGCAATAGTATTAAAGGAAATTGCTTCTCCCAAATGCTTCATCAGATTTGGATTGGCATCTAAGAATTCTTTTACAAAAGAAATCTGGTCCGAAAAAGCAAGCAACAGCACAGCGCCGATTACATAAATGCTGACATGGGTCAAGATGACTGCAAAAATCCCTGCCATTCGACCATAGAAATATTCAGAAGCCTTGATACTGGAGAAAATAACCTCCATAATCTTCGTTCCTTTTTCGCTTGCAATTTCTTGAGCAGTGGAGCTTGTATAGACAAGGAGAATCATATAAAGTACAAGACCAACTGCTGTTGCGACAATCGTTTGAGTGGTCTTCTTCGCTTCTTTCTTCTCATCAATCTTTTCTTTGAAATCAATAGCTCTTGAAAGTAGCTTCACTTGATTAGCTGATAAATTAGCTTGTCTAATATTTGTAACCTGTTGCAACCGCATCAATTTCTGTGTAATCTCAATTTTTATAGCACTACTCATGCTCGTATCTGCAAAATAAGTTGCCTTGATTTGCCCCTCTGCTTCTGATACTAGCAAATATCCACCAACATTGCCATCTTTTACAGCTTTCTTAGCTGTTGCTTCATCTTTATAATTGATGTCTAGATTCTTAGTATCTTTCAAAACTTCCTTCACTTGAGCATTGTTTGATACAACTGCGACCCGACTAGAATTACTGCTTGACATAGAAGAAAGGTAGGCAACACCTAAACTCAATCCTACAAAGATAAAAGGGGATATGACCATAAAGACAAAACTCCATGATTTGACATGACGAAGATAGGTTTCTTTGATAACAATTAAAGTCTGTTTCATACTTCCACCCCTGATTCTAACTTAAAGATTTCATCAATTGTTGGAGCTTGTTGGTCAAAAGTTTCAATATATTGTCCTTTAGTCAGCAAGTCAAACAATTCCTTACCAGCCGCTTCGTCATCTAAGACTAAACGCCATGTTCCTTGATTGGTTAGGCTGGCTTTCGTCACATGAGGAAGTGCTTCTAATTCAGTTTGAGACAGCGAGCTAGACACAAACAGACGTGTTTTGCCATATTGATTACGAACTTCCTGCACGCTGCCATCCAAAATGACTTTCCCATCACGAATCATGACAACATCATCACACAATTCTTCCACATTGGTCATCACATGGTCAGAGAAAATAATGGTTGCTCCTCGCTCTTTTTCCTCAATAATGACTTGTTTCAAAATCTCGGTATTTACAGGATCCAAACCACTAAATGGCTCGTCTAGGATAATCAAATTTGGCTCATGCAAAAGTGTGATAATCAACTGCACTTTTTGTTGATTCCCTTTGGACAAGCTCTTGATTTTATCAGTCACTTTGCCTTTGACTTGCAAGCGCTCCATCCACTGAGGCAATTTTTCTTTCACAACCGCATTTGGCACTCCCTTTAAATTTGCCAAATACCGCACTTGCTCATAAACGGTTAACTTAGGCATCAGACTTCGCTCTTCTGGCAAATAACCAATTTTCCGATAGGTCTCCTGAGAAATCGGTTGCTTATCAAATGTAATGTTTCCGCTGTATTCTAAAAAACGCAGAATACTGTGGAAAATCGTTGTTTTCCCAGCACCGTTCTTGCCGATCAGACCGAGGATTTGTCCTGATTCAGCCCTGAAATCAACACCAAATAGTACTTGTTTTTGCCCAAAACTTTTTTCTAACTTCTGAATTTCAAGCATCCTAAACCTCCTAAAATTCTAAGCTCACTATATGTATATATACAATCTCTATATTTAATAGTATAACATTTTGAAAGCGTATTTTCAAGTTTTTGTGTAAAATTTCCTTATTTTCTACAGCAAAAAGAGAGCCATCAACAATTGCCCACAGTGCGACTGCCTCTCACTCTCTTGCCTTGATTCTATTTGCGCTTTGCTAAGCTTTAAAAGCATCCACTAATACTTGAAATTCTTCATTGGAGAGCGTAATCCCTTTCCCCATTTTTGTATGGTCAGGACTCCAACTACGAATATCATATTTAGCTGGCTCACCATTGAAACTCACTCGATTCAGCTCTTTCGTCCAGCCTTTATCATTTTCTGATAACACCAATAACTTTTCTTCTATCTCAAATTTGAATTCTGACATTTTTGTCTCCTTTTTCTTCTTTCTTGATTTATTCGTAAAAAATTTACTTTTTTAGCGAGTTTGTTATATAATATATTGTAACAAGTTATGGAGAATTTAGCTATGAAAAAATTTCTCGAAATGATTTTAGAGCGAGCAAGTGAATTTATCAATTACAAAAAGGATACGCAAGAGGTAGAGGAGGACAATGCCAATATTTTGCAAACGATTGAAACAGCTTTGCAAAAGAAATCGGGTGTGCATGTCATTTTTTCAGATAAAAGTTTTACTGGTGATATTGTCAAATATGACAAAGAGCGTCAGCAATTGATTGTTAAAAACTTCCAGAAAAGTATGTCAACGATTATTCGTATTTCAGATATTAAGCGGATTCGTCTGGTTCCCAACACTATCAGAGAAGCGCAAAAAAGAAATTCCAACCTCAACTAGGAGATTGGAATTTTTTTATTCAAATAAGCTGTAATAATCCGCGATTGTCATTTTCGCTTTCTCCTCTTGATGTAAGTCTCGGATAATTTGTCCGTCTTTCATGACAATCAAGCGATTGCCGTATTTAAGAGCATCTTCCATGTGGTGAGTAATCATGAGAGCAGTCAGTTGGTCACGATTCACAAATTCATCTGTCAGACTCATCAATGCCACACTGGTTTTGGGGTCAAGCGCTGCTGTATGCTCATCCAAAAGCAACAGCTCAGGGCGTTTGAGAGTCGCCATTAAAAGACTCAATGCCTGTCTTTGTCCGCCAGAGAGAAATTCAATCGGCGTATCTAAGTGTTTTTCTAAACCATTGCCGATTTTGTCTATCGTCTCCTGAAATTCTTTGCGATAATGACTCAGACGGCGTGACACTAGACGGCGTTTTTCACCACGAAATTTAGCAATCAATAGGTTTTCTGCCACCGTCATGCGCGGAGCTGTTCCCATCTTTGGGTCTTGAAAAACGCGCGACAGATACTTAGCGCGCTTTTCTGGCGAATAAGTGGTCACATTTTCACCTAAAATATAAATGCTGCCGCTCGTCAATGGCAATGTTCCTGCGATGACATTGAAAAGCGTGGATTTCCCTGCACCATTTCCACCTAAAATGGTAATGAAGTCATGCTCAAAAATATCCAGTGAAACATCATTTAAAATAACTTTTTCTTCCTCAATACCTGTGTTGACAATTTTTGTCACGTTTTTTAATTCTAAAATTGCTGTCATTTGCTTAACTTGACTCCTTTAAAGAATTTATTTTTAAAAGTCGGAATCATGAGACAAATTGCCAAGATAACCGCACTGTAAAGGCGAAGATAGCTGGTATTAAAGCCAAGCGCAATCACGCCCCAAATCAGGAATTGATAGAAAATAGACCCGACAACAATCGTCAATAGGCGTTCTGCCAATGTCAGGCTAGTAAAAAGCACCTCTCCGATAATGAGACTAGCAAGCCCCACAACGATGACACCAATCCCACGCGAGACATCCGCATAACCTTCCTGCTGGGCAATAAGGGCTCCAGCTAGGGCAATGACGCCATTAGACAGCACCAACCCCATTAACTCCATTAGTCCTGTGTGAATGCCAAAACTCCTTGCCATATCCGGATTATCACCCGTGGCAATATAGGCTTGACCCAATTTTGTATCTAAGAAAAAGAGCAATGCTGCAATTACCAAGCTAACAAAAATCAATCCTGTCAGAAGATTGTTTAATTCGACAGAAAATGGCAAAAAGTCCTGAATTTGCTTCGTTCCGAGAAGTCCAAGATTAGCCCGCCCCATTAGCATGAGCATAATGGAGTGGCAGGAAGTCATGACCAAAATCCCTGAAAGGAGAGTAGGAATTTTCCCCTTAGTATAGAGAAGCCCTGTTACCATACCTGCCAGACAGCCAGCTAGAATGGCAGCAGCAGTTGCTAGAAAAGGATTGATTCCCTTACTAATTAGCGTAACTACCACTGCTCCGCCCAATGGAAAAGATCCTTCTGTAGTCATATCAGGGAAATTTAAAATGCGGAAAGTCATAAAAATCCCCAAGCCTAAAATAGCCCAAACAAGTCCTTGTGAGACAATTGAAAGTATCATACTGTTGTCCTAACTTTTAAAAATATCGTTTGTTATCAATCGGATTACTTAATGACTTGTCCTGCTTTTTTCAGAACATCATCTGGAATCGTTATTCCTAGCTGAGCAGCCACTTTTTTGTTCACAACTGATTTGCCAGTAGCAAAGATTTCAACAGCTGTGTCTGCTGGTTTGGCACCTTTCAAAATCTTCGCAGTCATTTTTCCAGTCGCTACTCCAAGATCTTTTTGATCGACAACAACCGAGCCCAGACCGCCTTCTTCTACCATAGCTGTCGCACTTGGATAGATAGGTTTTTTAGCCGTTTGATTGCTGGAAACGACTGTTGAAAAAGCTGAAGCAATGGTGTTGTCAATTGGAATCCAAATAGCATCTACCTTTCCTGTCATCACATTCATAGTTGAAGCAATCTCATTTGTAGAAGGTACAGCATAAGGAAGCACTTTATAACCTGCTTTTTCAGCCAAATCTGTAAAGTCTTCTACCTGCGTTTTTGAATTGTCTTCACTGCTTGAATAAAGGACGCCGATTGTTTTCACATTCGGTGTTAATTGTTTGATGAGCTCCAATTGCTGTTGAGCTGGGTTGTGGTCAGACACACCTGTAATGTTGCCTCCCGGCTTTTTCAAATCCTTCACCAAATTTGCCCCAACTGGATCAGTCACCGCTCCCATGACAATTGGCTTGTCTTTCGTTGCACTAGCCAAACCTTGAGCAGCAGGCGTTGCGATTCCAATCAGCACGTCGTTGTCATTTGCAACTAATTGCTTACTCATCGTCGCCACTTTACTTTGGTCACCTTCTGCATTCATAAAGTCAATCTTGATCTTCTTACCTTTATAACCTTCTTGTGCCAATCCTTCTTGAATCCCTTTATAAATCAAATCAAGTGACGGATGACTGACATATTGCAGCACACCAACTTTTACTGTTTTTGTTGTATTGCTTGTCTTCATCGCTTTCTCGCCATTTACGCTAGAATAAATAATGCCTCCGACAACTAATACCACCAAAAAAGCAATCATTCCCATTAACCGTTTGTTTTTCATATCTGTTCTCCATTTCGTATTTTCTAATTTTTATTCGAGTAAAAGCCAGAGTCGCCATCGTTTAAACATATTTTTACCTCCATTAACGAGACTGAAACAATAAAAGAAAAACCCACACACAGTTCATCCTGTGTGAGGGCGTAAATCGCGGTGCCACCTCAATTATGGGAAAAATAATAGACTTATCCCACATCTCAATCTTGTCTAACAACAAGTTGCACTGTAAGGTGTGCTCACCGAATTTTTATCGTTTCAAATTCAACTTCTATCCATTAGCCCAATTTCATAAAACGCTGCTGCTTGTTTTCACCAACCACAAGCTCTCTGCCAACAACTATTTTATTACTTTTCTAATTTGATATTATTTTAGATGTTTCTGAAACAAATGTCAAGTGTTTTGTCAAACTTTTCTGACAATAATTTTCCAACCTTTTCTTGCTATTTTTTGTTATAATCTTCTTTAGTATCATTCAAGGAGAGAAAACCATGTCCTTTGACGGATTTTTTTTACACCACATGACAGAGGAATTGCGGCAACAGTTGCTATATGGTCGCATTCAAAAAATCAACCAACCTTTTGAGCAGGAATTAGTGCTGCAAATCCGTAGCAATCGGCAAAATCACAAATTGCTTTTATCCGCTCACCCTGTTTTTGGTCGCATTCAACTAACCAATACCAGCTTTGAAAATCCTGCAGTGCCTAATACATTCATTATGGTCATGCGGAAATACTTGCAAGGCGCTACGATTGAAAGCATTGAACAGATTGACAATGACCGAGTTTTGGAAATCTCTGTCTCCAATAAAAATGAAATTGGAGATAGCGTGGCAGCAACTCTAGTCATCGAAATCATGGGTAAACACAGCAATATCATCTTAATGGACAAGGCAAGTAGTAATATCATTGAGGCCATTAAGCATGTTGGCTTCTCGCAGAATAGTTACCGCACGATTCTGCCGGGCTCGACCTATGTCGCTCCACCTCAAACAGGCAACCGTAATCCATTTACGATTTCTGATGAAAAGTTATTTGAAATTCTCCAGACAGAGGATTTATCAGCTCGTTCTTTACAAAAGCTGTTCCAAGGCTTGGGGCGTGATACAGCGACCGAGCTTAGTCAGCGCTTAACAAGTGATAAGTTAAAAACCTTCCGTGCTTTCTTTGCCAGTCCCACGCAAGCTCATCTGACAACTAAATCCTTTGCGCCCATTCTTTTTGCGGATAGTCAGAAAGAATTTCCGAGCTTATCGCAGCTGCTAGACGACTTCTATCAAGACAAGGCGGAACGCGATCGTGTTAATCAGCAAGCCAGTGAACTGATTCATCGAGTGGAGAATGAATTAGAAAAAAACCGCAAGAAATTAAAAAAACAAGAGCAGGAATTAGTCGCGACTGAAAATGCTGAAGAATTTCGCCAAAAAGGAGAACTCCTCACTACTTTTTTGCACCAAGTTCCCAACAATCAAGACCAAGTAGAACTGGACAATTACTACACAAGCGAGAAAATTACTATTGTGCTGGATAAAGCTTTGACCCCTAACCAAAATGCTCAGCGCTATTTTAAGAAATACCAAAAGCTGAAGGAAGCAGTCAAGCATTTGACAGGATTGATTGAGGATACCAAGGCAACCATTCACTACTTGGAGAGTGTGGAAACCGCCCTATCACAGGCTAGCTTGACAGAAATCACAGAGATTCGTGAGGAATTGATCCAGACAGGTTTTATTCGCCGGCGTCAGCGTGAGAAAATCCAAAAACGGAAGAAACCTGAGAAATACTTGGCAACTGATGGTGAGACTATTATTTTGGTCGGTCGAAACAACTTACAAAATGATGAGTTGACCTTTAAAATGGCTAAAAAAGAGGACCTTTGGTTTCATGCCAAGGATATTCCCGGCAGTCACGTCGTTATCACAGGAAATCTACATCCAAGTGATGATGTCAAGACAGATGCTGCGGAATTGGCGGCATACTTTTCTAAGGCGAGATTGTCCAATCTCGTTCAGGTGGATATGATTGAAGTCAAAAAACTTAACAAGCCAACAGGTGGTAAACCTGGTTTTGTAACCTACACAGGGCAAAATACCCTACGCGTTACTCCTGATGAAGCCAAAATTAAATCCATGAAGATGTAAGGTGTCTACTAACTGGCACCTTTTTCTGACTATTTTTTATATGTCCGACCCTCGGACAGAGTGAATCAGTTCTCAAGCAGGTCGTCAATGTGGACGATAGCTTAAACCAATTCCTATCACTCCGTCGACCGGGGCGATAAACCTAAAAAGAGGTTGGAAACTGAATTCCAACCTTTGTATTCTATTCCAGACTATTTAAGGCGTAGATAAGTCTCTTAAACCTACCCCACCGCCTTTTTATTCCGATTTCTCAATATCTTCCTTTAGCTCCGCCACATTCAATTTTGCAGAGAGAAAATCTTGGTCTTGAACCGGAAAACGCTGCTCCAAAGCCGCAATCGTTCCGATTTCAACCTCTCCATTTTTCATGACAAAATCCATGACATGTCCACCGAATTGGTGGTCATCAGATAGAAAATGAAGATGATAACCAGCTACGCTGACACCGTGAAACAGCTCCGGCGTCCAAAAGCCAACAATCGTTCCTGAAATGTGTTCTGCATGATACTCCGACTGATGAGCTGCGATTTCTGCAAACCTCTTTCCCGGATAGGATTTTGGAGCTATTCGCACTTTCATGCTGCTAAATTCACCATGAATCTTAATTGAGCGAAAAAGATTTTCCCCGACATAGCTAGCTTCTATGCGCTTCTTCAACGCTTCATCAGTCAGCTCAACGTCCTGACGAAAACACGCTTCTGCTCTGTGAAAAGCCACTGCAGCATAAGGAACCGTCCTATCTGTTGAAACTTCTATCACTTCAGGAGTTGATCCTATTCCCTTTGCTTGATAAGCCTTACCGTCAAGCACAATCAGCTCTCCGTCAATAGAGTCTAAAGTACCAATCCCTAAATCGCCATGTTGAAGCAATTCTTCAATCGTCATCGTCCCCTTGTAAAGCCCCGCCATTAAAGCTCCCAAAGTATTGTAGTGAAATAATGTTACAAGCTCTGCCATTTCTCCTCCTAGACAATGTTTACTATCTTTCCTTGAAAAAACAGTGAAAAAACGAACTCTTTTAACAATTTCGAGTTCTTTCCCACTTCTTCTTTAATAAAACTCATCTGGTAAAATCGTTTCTCCCAGCGTGCTGCTATCCTTGTAATCAACTGGTACGTCAATGATGACCGGTCCATCTTCCTTTAAGGCTTTTTGCAGTAATTGCGTCAATTCTGCTGGAGAGGTTGCTCGGAATCCTTTTGCACCAAAGCTCTCTGCGTATTTGACAAAATCAACAGGTCCGAAGTCCACTCCAGATGAACGACCGTATTTCATTTCTTCTTGGAATTCCACCATATTGTAATGCCCGTCGTTCCAAATGAGATGAACAATCGGCAAGTGCAGGCGAACCGCTGTCTCTAGCTCCTGAGCCGAAAAGAGGAAGCCACCATCGCCAGACACAGAAATAATCTTGGTGTTGGGACGAACCAAGGCCGCTGAGATTGCCCAAGGAAGTGCCACACCTAGTGTTTGCATCCCATTTGAAAAAAGCAGATGCCTTGGTTCATAGCTCTTGAAATAACGTGCCATCCAAATATAATGCGTACCCACATCTACTGTAACTGTCATATCATCTGTCGTATTTTCCTGCAAGACTTCGACAATATCCAGCGGGTGTAGTCGTCCTGTTTCAGTTTGGCTGCGATCAAATTTCACATCACCGTCCATTTTATCTCGCAAAACTTGCAGATATTCCCGCGACCCTTCTGGTAATTGATAACCGTTGATCGCTGGCAGCAATAAATCCAAAGTATTTGCAATATCTCCAATCAGCTCACGCTCCGGTTGGAAGTAAGTATCAATCTCTGCTGGCTCTACGTCAATCACAATAACGCGGGCAGAAATTTCAGCATTCCAGTTGCGTGCTTCATACTCAATCGGATCATAGCCGATAGCGATGACTAGGTCAGATTTTTTCAGAAGCATATCACCCGGCTGATTGCGAAACAGTCCGACACGTCCAAAGAACGTAGCTTCTTCCAATTCACGAGACACAATCCCAGCCCCTTGGAATGTTTCCACAACAGGCAACTGTACTTGCTCCAATAACTGACGAATAGAAGCCGTCACTTTGGCACTTGAAGCACCATTCCCCAAGAGAAGAACGGGCAACACAGCATTTTTAATCGCTTGCGCTAAGTAGTTGATGTCAGCCACCGAGCTAGAACCCAACTGCGGATCCGTCAGCGGTTTAATTGCTTTCACTTGCACCTGACTATCCACCACATCCTGTGGAATGGAAATGAAACTTGCCCCCGGCATTCCTGACTTGGCATGACGATACGCATTGGCAATGATTTCTGAAAGAGTATTGCCATCTTGCACTTCGACAGAATACTTGGTAATCGGCTTAAACAGTGCAGCATTATCCATGGACTGATGTGCACGTTTGAGAAGATCAGCTCGTTTGACCTGACCGGCTAAAGCTAGTACAGGATCCCCTTCTGCGGTCGCCGTAACCAAGCCCGTTGCTAAGTTTGAAGCACCTGGTCCACTCGTTGCAATCACGACACCCGGCTCTCCTGTGATCCGCCCAATTCCTTGCGCCATAAAAGCAGCATTTTGTTCATGACGAGCCACGATCAGTTGTGGACCTTTGTCCTCTAAGGTATCAAACACACGGTCAATCTTTGCACCCGGAATCCCAAACACATAATCCACTTTATGATTAATTAAACTATCTACAATTAAATCAGCACCAAATTTTTCAGTCATTTTCTTCGTCCTTCCTGAATATCACGCTCATCATTATATCATAATTCCCATGCGTCTTATAGGATTGTGCTTGTTATTCTTTTTACAAACTATCGTACAATTCCTGCATCCCCACATCATCTGGAACCAAGTGAAGATAATACTCTGCTTGGTGTTTTGCTTCTTCAAATTCACCCATTTCACGAAGCAAATAGATATATTGCTCTAAAAATTCTGGATTTTCCTTTAAATCCGAAAGCAACAGACGATAGCGCTCCAAAGCTGCTGTTGTCTGTTCCAAAGCCTGATAGGCACGCGCAATATTCCACTTAGTCAGTACATTGTCTATGTCTTGCTCCTCAAATTTCAAAACTTCATCAAAACGCTCTTGCTCTAAGTAAAGATTAGACAAACGCAATGCAATTTCTTCCAAGTCTTCCGCATTATCTTTTGCTTTCAAAAGATAATCTTCTGCCTTTTGCTCATCGTGCAGCTCATAAGAGAGCTGCGAAGCTAGCAGCAAAAGACGTGTATCAAATGGATTTTTCGACAAGCCTTGTTGTGTAAGGCGCAATGCTTCTTCCGTCTGATGTTCTGCATGAAGCGACAAAGCATAACCATACTCATAGCTTTCAAATTCCGGCGAAATCGTATCAATTTGCTTAAAATACAGATTGGCTTTTTGATATTCTTTCTGATCATACAAAATAGTCGCTAGTTCAAAGGCTACAGCATCATCGTATTCAATCTCTAAAGCTTTTTCTAAAAACTCAATCGCTACTTCAAATTTCCCTAAACTTGCATAGGAAACGCCAATCCGCTGATAAGTAGAAACACCCGTCTGCTCATAAATCAGGCGATTGTCTAAGCTAGCATACTCTTTAATAGCTTGATTGAAATTTCCCAATTCAAAATCTATTTCAGCCAAGCCAAAAGTCACTAACGGCTCGTCAGACAATTGCTTTGCCTCGGCTAATTTTTCCCTTGCAACATCTGGCAATCCTTCCATTTGATAGAGATCGGCTTTGACCAAGAGTGCTGTCACATACCAGTCACTATCAGAAGTAATTTCTTCCAGATAGGCAAAGGCCTCTTCCACTTGTCCATCTTCACTAGCAATCTGTGCTAAACTAATATAGGATTCTGGATAGTGGGGAGCTAAGTTTTCATAAATTTGCTTAGCTTGAGGGAAAAAGCCGATACTTTCTAAGTAGTCGGCTAATTCAAGTAATTCTTCTTCCGTATCATTTGTTAGAGCTCTTTCAAAATATTTATTGGCATGCGCCAAATCCTGCTTTTGCAAAGAAGCAATCATTTTCTCACTGTTGTTCAATTTCTTCTCCTGTTTCATCTACTAATTCTTCTTCGTACAAACCGCTAACTTTTTTATACCATTTAAAAATAGCAGCAATCACAACTTTTGCAGACGCATAAACGGGAATTCCCAGCAAAACGCCCCAGATACCAAACATAGAACCAGATGTCAAAAGGACAAAAAGGACATTAATCGGGTGGATATTCAATTGGCTACCGAGAATCAATGGTGATACAAACCGCCCTTCAATCGTTTGCTCTACAATAAAGACAACAATGACTTTCAAGAGCATAATTGGTCCAGCAATTAACCCCAGAACAAGAGCCGGCAACATCGCGAGAAAACTTCCTAAGTAGGGAACCAAATTTAAAATCCCTGCAGTTACTCCAAGCGTCACTGCATAACGAAGTCCTATTATCTTAAAGAAAATGATAAACATAATCGCTACAATGATAGCAACAGTCACCTGACCACGAACATAGTTGGCAAGCTGTGTATTGACGTCTGTCAAAATTTGCCCAACAGGCTCACGAAACTTAGTTGGTATGAATTTTGTCAAATAAGATTTCAAGTTTTTCCCATCTCGCAATAAATAAAAGAGGATAAATGGCATGATAATGATAGCCACAATCACTTGCGAAGCTGTACTAATTAATGTACTAACCCAGTTCACCGCTTTAGATGAGAAATTACTCGCCCAAGCTGTCACTTGATCTGAGAAATTATTCGCAATTTCTTCCAATTGAGGTTTGACATCATCAGAAATTCGTTTTTCTAAAAAATCTTGAATAATTTTATTTGATTTTTTCAAATTAGCTGGTAAATTCTTAACAAAGCTGACTATCTGATGTTGCAAACTTGGAATTGCTACAGCCAAGCCCCAAATTAAGAGCAATGCAATCAAAATAAAAACAATCGTAATCGCAACTAAACGATTGACTTTATGTTTTTCCATCCAATCCACAATCGGATTTAATAAATAATACAAAAGTCCTGCTAAAATAACTGGCAGCATAATAACCCCAATAAATTCTAAAACAGGAATGAAAATGAAACTAATTTTGCTTAATACAAAAATATTCAACCCCAACAATAAGGTCACCAAAAAAACAGTAATTGCTTTATTGTCTAAAAACCACCGAAAAAACCATGATAGGCTGAAATCCTTCTTTTTGTGTTCCATACAGACATCCTTTTCTTTATTTATCTCATTGTAGCATTTTTCACTAAAAAATTCTTGAAGAAAGGGTAGTCCTTTATGAATTTTCTTCTTACGATCGAGTCAAACACAAAAAGCGGTCATCCATTCAATTCATGAACGGATTCCCACTTTTAGCTTCCTTTATCTGAGAAAAAAATTGTAAACCGCATTCGTTTGTCATCAACAGCTTCAAAGAGATAGTGCAAATGATGATTTCCCAAAATCTGTTGCACGATAAAGAGTCCCAGACCTGTTCCACCATCTTTGCGGTTACGACTGTAATCCGGACGATAAAATGGCTGAAATATTTGCTGGATTTGCTGTTCATCCAACACATGTTCCGCATCATTTTCAATGATTAACTGATTGTCTTTAATCATTAAAAGAATCTCTCCACCGGCTAATGTATAATGGAAAGCATTATCTAGTAAATTTTTAATAGCTTTCAGCAAATAAGTCTTGTTGCCATGCACTTGAAGCTCTTCTAACTGTACAGTAAATTGATAGCCTTTCACATCAGCTAACATCTTATAGCTGCTCAAGTTTTCCTCCAAGAGCTGATTAAGTGAAAATTCTTCCTCTTCCGCTTCTATCCGCATTTCAATTTTAGAAATTGCCAAGATAGACTGTACAAGTTTTGATTGCTCTTCCAAAATTTCACGACATTTATGTAGGTATTTATCTTTATCTTTGAAGTCACCAATACCATAAATCATACCATCCACAATTCCCATCATGCTGGTAATCGGCGTTTTCAGCTCATGAGAAGTCATCCGTAGAAATTCTGCTTTCTCCCGTTCACTTTCAGCAACCTTCTCATTTTCCAATCGCAGCGCTTCAATACTTGTCAAAAGATTATTATACAGACTGTTAATATCTTGAGCGAGAGTGGAAATTTCATCCCGCCCTTTGACAGGACAAGCCACATCTGGAGAAAGAGTTGCCATTTTTCGCGTGCTCTCTGAAATATCTGTAATGCGTTTGGTTGCAAATCGACTATAAAGAAAAGCAGCAACACCACCTAAAGCTAGTGAAAAAAACAAAATATAAGGATAGAGATTTAAAAGAACGTAACTTGCGTCTGATATAGGCTGAAGCGAATATTCACCCTGTAGTGTTAATGTAGTCCCCTCAGCTGTTTTTATTTTCTTGCTGATACTTTTGCTTTGCTCATTTAAACTCATATCAGACGGTAAAATCGTCAACTGAAGTTCACCTTTCCCAGTAGTCAAATCCAGATTGGGATAAATTACTTTTCCTTTTGAATCAAACAAGCTAAACCAGACACGCGTATTCTTTCGATTATAATCACTTAAAAGCTTTCCTATGCCATTTGACGGTTTTCCTTGGACTTGCTGTGCAATCTGACGAAACTCACTTTTTGCCTCCCGGTGCTTAACTTGCTCATAATAAACAGGCATCACAAAATAAAGTGTTGCTAGAACCGTTGTTACGACAATAAAAATAATCGTTCCTGTCAAAAGGAAATGCTTTTTAGCAATTCTCACTCTTCTTCTCCTCCAAGTTGATAACCCATACCAGTAATCGTTTTAAGAGGTATTCCAGGAATTTTTTTCCGAATATTTTTTACATGATTATCCAAAACACGACTATCCAGTTCGCTATAACCCCAAATTGTATTCATCAATTGATCCCGAGTCACCAAATGATTTTTTCTTTTAGCTAAAGCTTGGATAATTTCATATTCTTTTTTAGTAGGAGACATTTTCTCTTCTTGCCAATAAACTGTACAATCGTCAATTGAAACACGTAAGTCTCCAACGACAATCTCTGATTCTGTCACAGTACTCCGGAAAATATTTTCAATGCGTTTCATCAAAATAAGTGGCGAAAATGGTTTGGTAACATAATCACTGATAAGGTGATTAAAGCTGACCAGCTGAGTATATTCATCATCTAGTGCAGTTAACATCATAACTGGTACCTGCGACGTCTTCCGGATTTCCTTCAACACATCCAGACCGCTCATAGAGGGCAACATAACGTCCAAAATGATGAGGTCAAACGATTTTTTCTCAAATTCACGTAGGGCTTCTGCCCCGTCAAAAACTGGTGTCACCTCATAATGATTTTCTTTCAAAAATTCACAAATCACTTGATTAATCGTAGTGTCATCTTCTACTACTAAAATCTTATGCATTTCTTACTCCTTAAAATATAGATATAAAATTAAATGACTGCTAATCAATGTAAAGATTACTTTTATTATACAACAAAATAGTGAACTTACAAAGATTGAACCGTGATGCAGGATAAAAACTTTCTTCCCAAAAAACTAAACATTTTTCAGAAGTCAAACAGACAATCCTGATTGTTAGCGCCACCACCCGCAAATCTATTTTTATTGTATCAAAGTCATCTGTTCCCATCCTATCTCGAATCTATTTTTTATCTATTTTTTCATCATAGAACTGATAGCAGCTTTCATTTGTGAAAATCATTTCATCTCTTTTTGTGTTATAATGAAAGTATCAAATATTTCGAGGTGAATGATGACACAAACAGTTTATTTTGGAACTTATACACGTCGTAGCTCAGAAGGAATTTACAAAGCTGATTTTGATACTAGCACAGGAGAACTGGCAAATTTAACACTTATTGCAAAAGAGCCAAATCCTACTTATTTAGCTTTTGACAAGCAACAGAACCTGTATTCTGTCGGAACTGAACACGGTGAGGGAGGCATTGCAGCCTTTAATAAAGCGGGACAGTTACTCAATCACGTTGTGGCCGAAGGTGCTCCTCTATGCTATGTGAGTGTAGATGAAGCAAGAAGCCTTGTCTACGGGGCAAACTACCATAAAGGACAAGTATTAGTTTATAGACGACAAGAAAATGGCAGCCTTAAATTAGTTGATTCTGATGTTCATATCGGCTACGGCCCTCATGAAAACCAAGCTGCTGCTCATGTGCATTTTGCAGATTTAACACCCGATAAGTATCTGGTTACGTGCGATTTAGGAACTGATGAAGTTGTGACATATGAAATTAGTGATTATGGACGCCTAAATCGATTAGAAACTTATCATGCGATACCCGGCGCTGGCCCACGTCATATTGTGTTCCACCCTCACTACAAAATTGCTTATCTTATTTGTGAATTAAACTCTACTATTGAAGTTTTAATTTACGATGGAGATGGTCAATTTGAACGCCTGCAAACCATCTCCACTTTACCAGAAGACTTTTCAGAATTTAATGGAACAGCTGCTATTCGCTTATCTGCTGACGGTCGCTTCCTTTATGGATCCAACCGCGGACATAATTCAATCGCTGTTTACAAAGTAGCAGGAGACGGAACACTTGAACTTGTAGAATTCGTACCAACTAATGGAAAAAATCCACGTGATTTTAATATTACACCAGATCAACAGTATATTATCGCAGCTCATCAAGACTCAGACAATGCGACTGTCTTCAAACGTGACCCAGAAACAGGAAAATTAACAGAATTATCACATGATTTCTTTGTTCCAGAAGGTGTTTGTGTTGCTTTTACTCATTAATCTCTTCTTAAGAGACTAATCCCAATCGCCTATGGTTGGGATTTTTTGTTGTCTTATATGTCATCTTCCCAGATTCTATTCATTTGCAAGTAATTGTATTAGGGAGCACGACCGTCTGCTTTAGTCACCAATTTTATACCGAACATCACGATACTGACGAAAAGAACATAATAAAAAAAGAGGCAAGGGAATGAAACCTTGTCTCTTTATTGTTTTAATTTAAAACCGGATATTTTCTCGCGTTTTTTCATATGATGTAACAAAACGATTGGTTACACCGGGTTCTACTACATCCAATGCTTGCGAGATCTCCTCAAACGATGCTTGATAATCAAAGTCATTTTCAAAAATCTCTAGTGCACGGTTGAAGGCAGTTTGAACTCCTTCATCAAATGAACGATAGCGATTTGAATATTGTAACAATTGCTCTGTCAAAGTAGCATTTTCAACAATCCGGTAAGTCTCATTTTCCAGTTCATTCATATCATTTGTCAAAATCTCTAACATACGATTTACTGATTCAATATTGACACGATACTGTTCCAATTCTGCTACTAAAGCTTCTGTGTTATCACTTGCAGTAAAGAAAGTGGTCAGGAAGCTCCGTGGAATACCCGGCAAATTGCGTTTTTCCATATAACGCTTAATCGTATGCAATTTATTGATATAAATGTTAACTTTTTGTCGAGCATTGGCATCATCTTTTTCAATTTTAGCCAATTTTTCACTCAACACTAACTGCTCATCTTCAATTTCTTTCACACGTTTTTGAATGGTTTCAAGATTTTCTTGAAGAACAGAATAAGCTTGTTTTCTTTCTGAAGAATCTTCAATAGCTTCTAAAACAACATCATCTAAGCTAGAAAGTTCACTTTGAAGTCGACGAACATGATTCGTATCGCTTTCTGTCAAGAGATACAATTTTGAAAGGCGGGCAATCTCTGTCAAAAGATTTTGATTGTTTTCTTTTGTATGACCTAAATAACCTGGTAAACTATTGACTAATTTGACAACTACTTTATGTGACTTGATTTCACGGTTAAACATGTCATATAAAGCATCCATTTCTTCTTGGATTTGCGTATTTTCATATTGTGCATTGTCCAATTCTAAACTAGCAATGTTTTCACTGTTGCGTTTCAAACTAGTATGCAGCTGTTGGAAGCGAGATTCAATATCAGTTTCAATAAAATGATAACCGGATTCCAGTAATTTGCGATGACCAGATTCCAAATCTTCCAATTGTTCTGGTAACTTTTGCTCTAATTCTGATACAAGCTCTGGGATTTTTTCAACAATATGCGTTAAAGCAAGGATGTGATCTTCTGTTTTATCCAAAATTTCCGCTGCTTCAACAGGGTCTCCTGATGAGTTTAAAGTTACAAATTGAGAGAATTCAGATTGAATTTTTTCTAATTGCTTTTCAATCTCAGGAAGCGCTGAACCATAACTTTCTGTATCATTTGCCACAGACACTTGCAACTTTTCAAATAAATCCAAAGCATGCAAGACACGACCGCTATTTTTAGACTCTTGCTTTTCTAATTCAGCAAGTGCATTGCGAATAGCAGTAATATCTTCTTCAATCAAGTCAATTTGGCTCTCAATTTTATCAATACCATGCTTTGCTTTTAGAAACCGAAACGAATTATTGTAACCTTCCGTTTCAAAGAGGTTATTTTCGATGTCTGCAAAAGAATTTAAAGAAAGATCAACCCATTTTTGATTCCATTCACGAAAAGCCACTTGACTTTGTCCAATCAAATGCATGTTTTTAACCGCTTCGACTTCATCGTTTACAGGAAGATTATAAAGTTCTTCTTTGCGATCTTCTAACTTAGCAAGCAAGGCATCATTTCTTTTTCTTAATAAGACAGCAGTTATGTAAGCAACAATCAAGAGAACTGCTATCACTATAATTAGTACGATTAGTCCGTTAGACATGTAAAACTCCTTCAAAATATTACTTGAAAATAATCATGATTATTATATCATAATTTTCTTGGTAAATGTGAATTTTTTCAGATTTTTTTAAACGTCCAATGTACTATAAACGGCATTTTCTTCGATAAATTCACGACGAGGTTCTACACGGTCCCCCATTAGCATATCAAAAATCTTGTCCGCTTCTGCTGCATCATCTACTGAAACACGCGCCATTAAGCGATGTTCTGGGTTCATCGTTGTTTCCCAAAGTTGGTGGTCGTCCATTTCTCCCAAGCCTTTGTAACGTTGAATACTTGGTTTAGAACGCCCTTCAGAATAACGCTCCAATGCCAACTGTAGCTCTTCTTCTTGATTGGCTCCGGGCTGGATGTATTCTTTCACTTCACTGCCGACTTTCACACCATAAATAGGCGGTTGAGCAATATAGACATAACCTGCTTCCAAAACAGGCTTCATATAGCGATAAATCAACGTCAAAAGAAGGGTTCGGATATGCGCACCATCAACATCAGCATCGGTCATAATGACTAATTTTTGATAACGAGCCTTGCTCACATCAAAATCCGCTCCAAAGCCTGTTCCCATTGCGGTAAAGAGACTACGAATTTCTTCATTGGCTAAAATTTTATCCATGCTAGCTTTTTCAACATTTAAAATCTTACCGCGAATTGGCAAAATAGCCTGAAACTCCCGATTTCGACCAGACTTGGCTGAACCACCAGCTGAATCTCCTTCCACGATAAACAATTCTGTTTCGTGCGGATCATTGGAAGAGCAGTCTGCTAATTTACCAGGTAAGTTGGAGATTTCTAGTCCTGATTTCTTGCGGGTCACTTCACGTGCGCGCTTAGCTGCAATCCGAGCTTTAGATGCCAAAATTCCCTTTTCAACAATTTTCTTAGCAACCGCAGGATTTTCCAAAAGGAAATCTGAAAAAGCTTCGCTAAAGAGACGATTGGTTATTTTAACAACTTCGCTATTTCCAAGCTTCGTCTTTGTTTGTCCTTCAAATTGAGGATTAGGGTGTTTGACAGAGATGACCGCTGTCAATCCTTCACGGACATCTTCACCAGTCAGGTTGTCTTCATTTTCTTTCAGAAGTTTATTTTTCTTGGCATAGTCATTGATGACACGTGTGAGCGCTGTACGAAAACCTTGTTCATGCGTCCCACCTTCATGAGTGTGGATATTATTTGCAAAACTCATGACAGTTTCGTGATAGCCTGTTGTATACTGCATAGCTACTTCAACAGTAATATCATCCATTTCTCCGTCTGTATAAATCGGATTTTCAAAGATAACATCTTTATTTTCATTGATATACTGGACATAGCTAGCAATCCCACCCTCATAATGGTAATCTTTTGTTTGCTCCAAACCTTCCCGTTTATCAGTAATAGAAATTCGCAGGCCACGATTCAAAAATGCTAGTTCTTGCACCCGTTTATTTAATTTTTCAAAATCAAATTCAACCGTTTCTGTGAAGATTTCTGGGTCTGGTGTAAAATGAACAGTTGTTCCTGTGCGATCAGTCTCACCGATAATCTCCAGATCCGCTACGACGTGCCCGCGACGGTATTCTTGAAAATAAATTTGACCGTTCTTGTAAACCCGAACATCAAGTTGAGTAGAAAGAGCATTAACCACAGAAGATCCGACACCATGCAATCCTCCAGATACCTTGTACCCGCCACCGCCAAATTTTCCTCCAGCATGAAGAATGGTAAAGACAGTTTCTACCGCAGGGCGACCTGTTTTTTCTTGAATATCTACAGGGATTCCACGACCGTCATCAACAACGGTAATCGAATTATCTTTCTCAATAAACACTTGAATATGTGTTGCAAAACCAGCTAATGCCTCATCAATTGAGTTATCTACAATTTCCCAAACAAGATGATGCAGTCCTTCTTTTGAAGTTGAGCCAATATACATCCCTGGACGCATTCGGACAGCTTCCAAACCTTCTAAAACCTGAATTTGACTGGCATCATAATCTTGTGCTTGCATTTCTTTAGTTTCTTCTGACATACGATTCCTTTTCTATATTTTTATAAATTTCTTGAGATTTTCCATATCATCAAAGAGATAAGTTGCAAAGCCAGCTGATTGACCTGCTTCTGTGTCAATTGAACGATCTCCGATGACTAACCCATTCTCAATCTGATACTTATCTTTTAAATAAAGCATTGACTCAGGATTTGGCTTTCTCTTAAAACCACGATTAGAAGTCACAACTTCTGTAAAGTAGCCTGAAATCCCTGTTTTATCAAGAATCTCTAAAACCTGATCATTCCGATGAGAAATCAGAAAATTACGCCCTCCTTGTGCAACGATATTCTTGAGCAAATCTGCAGCACCTTCAAATAATACTGGATGAGCTAACTCTCTTGCTTCATTCACTTTATAAGTTTGTAAAAATGCAGGAATGTTGGGCGCAAATTGAGCAACTGCATAGGGAGTTGAAACCTTTAGCGCCTTGTAAACATCATCATGGGCAGCTTGAATCCCAAAACCAGCTAACGTTTCTACAAATGCAGCCGTTGACGTCTCGTAATTATTGAGGAGAGTCCCCCCTAAATCCCAAATATAATCTTGATAATCCATACCCCTTATTATAACATATTTTTGTAAAAAATGGCTGTAAAAAGGGATAGGAGTGCTTATTTTAGGTATAAGTTCCCATCAAAAAACTTACTTGGATCATTCCAAATAAGTTTTAGTATCATAGATAATCAATCACCATAAACATCATTGTAAAGCATCGCCGTTGCAAGCTGCTCACTGTCTCCGCCTAACTGATGAACCAACTCATAAGCAAAAGCTAGAGCAGTTGCAGGTCCTCGGCTAGTAATCACTTTCCCGTCAACAACGACGGTTTGCTTGATATAAATGCCAGAATCAATATCTGACTCGATACCATCGTAACAGGTAAACTGTTTGTCCTTTAAAATACCTGCACGATTGAGTGCAATCGGTGCTGCGCAAATGGCAGCTATCCACTTGCCTTCTTCCTGCATCTTTTGTAGAGCTGACATCAAACGATCATCATCTCGCAAATTGGTCGCACCAGGCATTCCTCCCGGCAGTACCACTAAGTCATAATCCTCTAACTTTCCAGCCCAAACTTTATCTGCTTGAACTGAAATACCATGAGAACCTGTTACCACTTTTTCAAATCCAATCATGTCACATAGAATTCCTGCACGGCGAAGAACATCCACAACCGTCAATGCTTCAATTTCTTCAAAGCCATTGGCTAACATAACAGCTACTTTTATCATTTTTCTTCTCCTTTATTTTAATCGTTTTAAAACCACTTTTTTACGTCTTTGAGGATAGCGTATCTTTTTTTCATCTGTGAGATTATTTTGATAGCTCATCGAAAGCAAGAGTCCAACCCCGATTAAATTACTGATGATAGAGGATCCCCCTTGCGAAATAAATGGAAGTGGAATCCCTGTCAAAGGCAAAATTCCCGTCACTGCTCCGATATTTTCAAAAATATGAAAGAGCAACATCATGATGAAACCAGTTGAAATATATGTATAAAATTGATTATTTGATTTCAGCGTAATTTTTAGCATACGATAGATCAAGAGCAAATACAAGGCAATCACAACTGTTGCGCCGACAAAGCCAAAATCTTCTGCAATAACCGTAAAAATCATATCGCTTTCACGCACAGGAACCAATAGATTGGATACATTAAACCCTTGTCCCCAGAGACCACCACTACCAATTGCTATTTGACCTTGTGCCTGTTGATAAGTAGTGGTTTGAGCGTAGTCAAACGGATTCAGCCAAGCCAAAATACGGTTGATCTGATAGGTTGGCATCCCAATTTGGTGCAAAAAAGCTCGCCCGTCTTTTGAAATGAAGATAAGTAAAAAGCCACCGCCTACAACCAGAATGGTCAAAACAACTGGTACAATGATTTTCCAAGACACACCTGATAAGAGGACAATTCCTGAAAAGATTGCGATAAAGACTAATGCTGTCCCTAGGTCACTCTGCAATGCCAATAAAATCAGAACGGGTAAGGTATAAAGGGCTAACTCAAAAATCAGGAAGAAGTCCAATTTAACCGTTCGCTCTCTATCTTTATAACGCTGTAAAAAATTAACAACAACTCGTGACAGCATCAGAATATAAGAAATTTTCATAAATTCAGATGGTTGAAACAAGGTCACATGTCCTATAGTCACCCAGTTTTTTGCTCCTGTTGAAGCGACTAATTCTGAACTATAAAAAATAAGTGGTAGCACCATCAATGCCAATCCGAACACATATAAGTATGGCGTGATTTGCCAAAGAAATTTTGTATTGAATAGCATGATAACCAGACTGATAACTGTCCCTAGAGCAATCCAGGCAATCTGCTGCCCTACAATTGGCCAAACATTTTTTGGATAATCATGACTAACAGCGATATAAATGGCTACAACACCAATAAAAAGCAAACAAAATACCGGTAATATTAAACTATAGTCCACTCGTGAATCAATCGAGCGTTTTTGATAAGGCATATCTCCTCCAACATACGTAATAAATGTCAGTCACTTTTAAAGCACTTTTACGAGAAAAAGTATTGAATAATTAAGCTAGATACAGCAACTGCAAACCAAGCAAATGCTCCTGTCAACAACGGCGCTGCGCCTGCTTTTCTAAATTGCCCAAAGGATACTCTTGCACCAATTCCAGCAAGAGCCATTGCCATGAGCCATTGTGACAAGAACTTCGTTGCAGGAACGAGCGAACTTGGAAAAATCCCAACACTAGTAACAATAGACGCCACAACAAACCACAAAATAAACCAAGGGAAAATTTTCTTTAAATCGACTTTTTGATGACTGTTTTGTGAGCGTACATATCGGACTCCTGCAAAGATGAGACAAGCTGGTACAATCATTAGAGCACGACTGAGCTTCACAATCGTTGCTAAATCTCCTGCTGACTGACTGTAAGTGTAGCCCGCTGCTACAACAGATGATGTATCATTGATAGCGGTTCCTGCCCAAGTTCCAAAAGTTGCATTATTCATATGCATGAGATGTCCCAAAAAAGGGAAAATAAAGACTGCTAAAATGTTAAAGAAGAAAATTGTTGAAATAGATAAAGCGATGTCTTCATCTTTTGCTTCTAAAATCGGCGAAGCTGCTGCAATGGCAGAACCACCACAAATAGCCGTTCCAAATCCAATTAAAGTGGTTAGAACTTTGCCCATTCCCAACAGACGTCCTACCACATAAGCTGAAATAAAAGCAATCAGTATAGTTAAAATGCTAATTTTTAAAGAGGAAATACCCGTAGCAGAGACACGACCAATGGACATGCTGAACCCCAGCAAAATAATGGAATATTGCAGTAATTTCTTACCTGAATAAGCTAGACCAGCATGATAGGTCTTCTTTATATGAAAAAGATTATTAGCTAGAATTCCCAAAAGAATGGCAAAAACACTAGAGCCAATCAAGGGGAATAAATTTCCCAAGACGGTTGCTACTGCCGCTAATACAAAAGCAAAACCAATCCCTGGAAGATATTTTTGATACATATTGAACCTTCTTTCTTTGTGTTTCTATTATAACAAAATTTAAAACTAGCAGCAGAGGAAATTACCATTTTTAGCAAAAAACTCAGTTAAAAAGTGAACTGAGTTTTCTAATGGGGTAAAATTACACCGTTTCCTTCTTCTTCAAAAATTGCTCAATTTCTGTTGGAATTTTTTTCATACTGGTGACGGATATTGGAGCAATTTTTTCCAAGGCTGTCTGAATTTGCCGTCCATAACGTTTGGTTAACATGCGATTGTCTAAAATAACGACTGCTGACTGCTGCTCTTGGTGTCGAATTGTACGCCCCAAAGCCTGTTTTAGGCGTAAAATAGCAACAGGCAAGCTATAATCATAAAAAGGATTCTTGCCTTCTTGCCGCAATTTGCGGTTGAGTTTTTGCGTAAAGAAATCGCTCGGATTATCAAATGGAATCCGTGTAATGACTTCAATCATTTGCTTCTGACTAGAGAAATCTGTTCCCTCCCAAAAACTGCCTGCCCCTAGTAAAATACTCGTTTCCCCTCTGTCAAAACGTCGTTTAATATTAGCCGCTTCACCATTCTTATACTGGGCTAAGTGTGGCAAGCGCAAACGTTCCGAAACAGCTAACAACAACGCTTTCGATGTGAATAAAACGAGAAGTGGAACTTCCTGAGTAGCTAATTTATGAACCCATTTGACAATCAATTCTGCATAAGTGTCCACATCCAAGTCTACAACATTTGGAAAATCCTTATCCAACCATATTTTCTGCTGATGTTTCTGCTTTTGTGGTAACTGATAAAATGGTGCATTTTCAAAACCAAGTAAATGCGCTAAATGCACTTTTTTACTGATTTCAAGCGTGGCTGAAACGAATAAGACTTGAACTTCTTCAGGCAGCAAAGCTCGAAAATCTAGCACTTCTAGGCAAGCGGCTTCCAACATCGTCACTCGATAATCATCGAACTGCTCTTCTTTAAACCAGAACTGGTCGTATTTTGTAGCAAAAATAGTGCGTAAGTCAGAAAGAGATCTTTGATCTAACTCTGATAAATCTTGTCGGAGTTTGGAACAGGTTTCTTTCGTTAGCTCATTTTTCTTGTAACGTTGGAATTGTTCCATCGCATGAGTCAATTCAAATTGAATATCCTCTACTAACCGACGTCGCAAAATGGTATCTGTTGTTTCAAGTTCCGATTGAATTTGTTGCAAGCATTTTGTCATATTGAGGGATTTTCGAGAGAGATTTTCCAAAGCTAAAAACAACTTCTGAGCTTCATCCACAATCAAAAGCCGATTCTCCACAATGGATTTATCATCTTCTAACCGCGTCAAAAAATAAGCATGATTAGTCACTAATACACGACTGCGTTTGGACTTTTCTTGACCTTTTTGCCAAAAATCTGCACCATAAAAGAGGGATTTTTTGCTCAATTTTCCATCATGAAGCACCTGTTGAAAATAGGTCTGATAGCGATGCCGTTGACCAATTTCATCCAAATCACCAGATTCTGTTTCTGTGAGCCAAACTAAAAGCAACATCTTGCAACGATTGACCAAACGATTGTCATCTACCCGCTGCAAACTGTCATAAAAGAAGTCAAGCTTCAAATAATTGGCAGGACTTTTCAAGCTATGAACAGAAAGATGAAAGATTTCTTCTAACATTTGTCCTTCATTTGCCACAATCTGGTCCTGCAACACTTTCGTAGGAACCGTCACCAAAATTTGCTTGCTCGTTTGAGCCAAAGCAGGAAGCAAGTAACCATAGGTCTTGCCTAAACCTGTCTGAGCTTGTAAAAAACTTGGTTGCTGACTTTTCAAAGCCTGTTCCACATCATGTGCAAACTCATCTTGTTCTTTTCGCTCCTCTAAATCCAGCAAATTGATGTTGTGAGTGAAATTTTTGGACAATTTCCTCGCTTTTTGGATTTTTTGACTTTTTCGAAGAAAAATTCCCTGCCACTTCATCAAATCGTGGCAAGTTATGTCCGACATTTGGTTAAAAGCATCTTCTATTGCTAAGCGTGATTCATAAATCAAACTATTCGAAAACGTTAACAAATATTCCACTAACTCTTTTGGAAGTTTTTGAATTTTTTCTTGTATTTTTAAAAATAATGTAGCCGTTGCTGAGGCATCCGCAAGTGCTGTATGCGCATGTTTCAAAGGAATATCTAACTGCTCACATAATATTCCTAGATTGTATTTTTCAAACGTTGGGAAAAAGACTTGTGCAAGCTCTACCGTATCTACCCTCGGAGTCACCAATTCAAATCCTTCCCAAAAGAGAGCTTCTGCTAATAAATTAGCATCAAATTTCACATTATGCGCCACAAAAATGGCATCTTCAATCAACTCATAAATCTTACGAGCCACTTGAGAAAAGTCTGGCGCCTTTCTCAATCGCTTATCTGTCAATCCTGTCAATTGGCGAATATGCGGATCTAACTTTTCATGAGGATTCACATCGGTTTCATAAGTTTTGACAATCTGACCATTTTCAATCAGCACAATCCCGACTTGAATAATTTTTGCGTTGCTGCTGGCACTCGTCGCCTCTAAATCCACCACAGCATATTTTCTTTTTTCTTGTGTCATATTAGAAAGATTATACCATAAATCCAACTATTTCGTATCACATTTTATGCCTTATTTTCCCTTGATAAATAGCTTGATATTTCTTTTATGTCATTTTTCATATTTTTTGCTAAACTATGAAGTGAAAGGAGTTCTCATGATAACAATTCATAAAACTTTAAACGCTCAAGCATACGAAAATACTTATTATTTAGAAAATGAGCATCATCTTATCGTAGTTGATCCAGGTAGTGACTGGGATAAAATTGCAACAAAAATCCAAGAAATCAATAAGCCAATTACAGCTATTTTGCTGACCCATACTCATTATGATCATATTATGAGTGTTGATTTAGTCCGTCAGCAATTTCACCAGCCGCCTGTCTATGTCGCTGAAAGTGAAGCAACTTGGCTTTACACTCCGGAATATAATCTATCTGGACTAGCTCGCCACCAAGATATGGATAACATCATTCTCCAGCCTGCTGATGTCTTTTTTGATTATCATAGTTCCTATAGTCTAGATGATTTTTATTTTTACGTCGTACCAACACCAGGACATTCCATCGGTGGTGTTTCAATCATCTTTCCTAACGAGCACTTTGTTTTAACTGGCGATGCTTTATTCTGCGAATCAATTGGTCGAACGGATCTCTATACTGGAAATATGGAACAACTCATTTCTAGCATCAAAAATGAGTTGTTGACCTTGCCTGATTATGATGTTTATCCTGGGCATGGTCCTCAAACCACCATTGTTCATGAAAAAATGTTTAATCCATTTTTGCATTAAAAAAGCCCTAAATGAACTGCATCTCAAAAGTTAGATTCTTCTGTCTAACTTTCGGGTCAGAGTTCAATAGGGTTTTTATTATCACTTCTTTTTTAAATTTTTAAGAATCGTCTCATTGAGAGAACCGAACCAAATGCTCCGATGATAATTCCTACAACAAATAGGAAGGCAATCATCAATGGAATAAAGGTTTTTGGTACAATCATTGAAAGATTTTGACTAGCAAGAGATGGATTAAATGACTTATAGGCCATTTCGTAAATAAAATAGACCAAGCCAGCTGGAACAACTGCTCCAAGCAAGCCAATCCAGGCTCCTTCTAACAAGAATGGACCTCGAATGTAACTGTTTTTTGCTCCCACCAGACGCATGATTTGAATTTCACGACTGCGTGAAATAATCGTAATCCGAATAGTATTTGAAATCAAGAAAACAGCAATAAAGACTAAGAGGAGCGCTCCTACAATTCCCCACGTACGGATAAAATTAGCTAACGCAAAAATACGTTTTGTATTGGCTCCACCGTACTCTACTTCAGAAACCCCTTCCACTTTCTTCGCATTGTTTGCGACAGACGTGACGTATTTGGGGTCGGTTGTATCAACAATATAAGCGTCATGCAGGGGATTGGCATCTCCTTCAAAGAGTTTCCAATCTTTACCCATAACTTCTGTTAGTTTCTTTAATTGTTCTTGCTTGCTAGAAAATGTTACTGATTTCACATTTGACATTTTGTTGAGAGCATCATATACCTTATGGTAGTCCTCATTTTTGACTGTTTGACCTTCTTTTGTAATGGTCTCTTCATTGTCCGCTGTATCTGGTCGCATATAGACCATAACCCGCACATTATTTTCAATATCTGTTGCTAGCTTCGCTGTGTTTAAAATGACTGACACAAAGATTGCGACTAACCCTAGTGTAATCATCACGGAGCTGACTGCAGCAACTGTCATCCAACCATTTCGCTTCAAACTTTTGAGCGATTCAAGCAGGTGACTTAAAAATCTACTATTCATCGTATCCGTATTCTCCTTTTGCTTCATCACGCACCACACGACCATTTTCGATGGCAATAACGCGGTGACGCAAAGTATTTACAATTTGGCTATTGTGGGTCGCCATTAGAACAGTCGTCCCTTGCAGGTTAATTCGCTCCAGTAGATTCATGATTTCCCACGAATTATCTGGATCCAAATTTCCTGTCGGCTCATCGGCAATCAAAACCTTAGGATTGTTCACAATCGCACGTGCAATGGCAATCCGTTGTTGCTCACCACCTGAGAGTTCATTTGGAAATGAACGGACTTTGTGCTTTAAACCAACCAAATCCAACACTTCCATAACTCGCTTTTTAATATTCCGACGGCGTTCACCAATAACTTCCATTGCATAAGCAATGTTTTCATAAACTGTCTTTTTGGGTAGCAACTTATAGTCTTGGAAAACGACACCAACATTCCGACGTAACATTGGAATATCGCGTTTTTTAATCTTAGCAAGGTCGAACCCAGCTACTTGTAAATCACCTTTATCAACTTTTATTTCTCGATATAATAAACGAATAAATGTTGATTTTCCTGCTCCAGAAGGACCTACAATATAGGTGAATTCTCCTGGCTCTACTTCAATGGACACACCACGCAGGGCTGTTGTTCCGTTGTCATATTTTTTGACAACATCTCTCATTTCAATAATTGACATTTATTGTTAAGAGTTCCTTTCGTAAGATAGTTGAGGGAGTGGGAGAAGTGACCATGATTGCATTGCAATTATAGTTGTCTATGCCACTCTCGTAAATTTAATATTTAGTTTAACCGCCATTTCAAGTAGGCATCGATGAAGCCATCAATATCTCCATCCATGACTTTGTCGACCTGTGCGACTTCAAAGCCTGTCCGATGATCTTTGACCATCGTGTAAGGAGTAAAGACATAAGAGCGAATTTGACTTCCCCAAGAAATTTCTTTTTTGTCTCCCTTTAAGGAATCCACTTCAGCTGCTTTCTTTTCTTGCTCCATTTGGTAGAGTTTCGCTTGAAGCAATTTCATTGCCCGATCACGGTTTCCATATTGTGTGCGGTCAACAGTGGATTGTGTCACAATTCCCGTTGGTATGTGGGTTAAACGAACACCAGTTGAAACTTTGTTGACATTTTGTCCGCCGGCACCACCGGAACGGAAAGTATCCATCTTGATGTCTTCGTCTCGCACCTCAATTTCAATCGTATCATCCAACTCCGGCATGACTTCCACTGAAGTAAAAGAAGTGTGACGACGTTTAGCTGAGTCAAATGGCGAAATGCGTACCAATCGATGAACTCCCATTTCAGACTTCAACAAACCATAGGCATGAGGACCCTCAAAAGACAAGGTAACAGACTTAATCCCCGCTTCATCTCCCGCTTGATAGTCCAATACTTCAACCTTGAAACCATGAGCATTGCCAAAGCGTGTATACATCCGCAGCAACATATCCCCCCAGTCTTGAGCTTCTGTTCCACCAGAGCCTGGATGAATTTCAAGGATAGCATTGTTATTATCATAAGGTTCAGACAAGAGGAGTGTCATTTCATAGCTGGTCATTTTTGTTTCCAACTCTGCTAATTTTTCTTCCAACTCTTCCTGTACAGAATCATCCTCCGCTAAAAAATCAAGCAAAATCTCTGATTCGTCAAATAAATCAGCCATTTGCTGGAAGTTATCATAGGTTTGCTTGAGTTCGTTTAATTCTTGAGATGTTTTTTGCGCCGCAATATTATCATCCCAAAAATCAGGTTCTGTCATCTTATTTTCTAAGATTGCAATTTCTTCTTCCAGACCTTCTAAGTCAAAGAGACCCCCTGAAAGAAGCTAATTTTTCACGATTTGCGTCAATTTTTTGACGAATTTCTGAAATATCCATACTTACCTCTTTTCACATATCGTTTTATTATATCACAAGTCAGTATTTTTTTCTAATTTCTGACAGAGTCCAATAATAGTTATTGTATAAAATTTCTAATTCTGAATCAAGAAATTTCGTTCTTTGTTACATGATTGTTAGATAGGTTGCCGTCTGGCTAAAAATATTAAGAGGTTAGATACGTCAAAATGACATTCATGATAGTCACCCCTTTACAACCTTTCGCTCTAGAATTTCTAAAACGCCTGATTCTTGATCGCTTGGTGCTTGATACATTGCTGTTTTCTTGACCTTTTCAGGAGCATTTGCCATCGCATAGCTGTGACCTACATAAGCTAGCATTTCTAGGTCATTTCCACCGTCGCCAAAAGCCATCATCTCCTGTGGTGAAATATCAAAATGCTGATTAAGGAATTCAAGAGCAGAGCCTTTATGAACAACTCTTTGGATGATATCAATCAAACCATGTCCGCTTGAAACTGCCTGAACGAGTTGACCAGTAGCTTGATTTAGCTTTTCAAGGAGTGGATCTGTTTTTTCTTCTGACACCAATAAGGCTAATTTGACAAAATCATCTTCTGGCAAATCCTGAAAATTAGAGATTTCTTTCAATGCATGGTAATAAATTGCAATTTCTTCTTTGTACTGTTTGGGTGCTGACTTGATCAAATAAGCAGAATGAAGCCCGCAAAGAGTTGTCGCATTTTCTAATCCTTCTGACACAAGCACGTCTAAAACCTTTTCAATCTCTATTCTAGCGATTTTTTCTTCTCGCAATAACTTCTCGCCTTCAAAAATTAGTGCTCCATTTTCTGAAACGATTATCAATTCAGACTGGTGTTCTGGAAAAAACGAAACTAGCTGGGCATATTGATTGCCTGAAATGACGACCACTTTTATATCTTTTTCTTGCAATGCTCGATAAATTTTCTCAAAGCGCTCCACATCATAGGTATTGTCAGAGCGAAGAAATGTACCGTCTATGTCAAATGCTACTAATTTAATCATCTTTTACCCCTCCTTTTTACCTCCATTTTACACTAAAAGACTTAAAAATTCCCATGATTTTTGACGAAAAATTTATTTCTTTCATTTTACCTAGAATATGCTACACTAGGAGCATGACAAATTTAGCATTTATGAGCGATCTTCATTTGGATTCAAATCAATTTACCGATGAAGACATCACCATTTTGATTGATTTACTAAAAAAGAAAAAAGTTGACCACATTCACTTTGCAGGGGATCTGTCTAATGATTTTGAACACATTAGTTTGCCTTTTTTACAAAAGCTCAAAAAATCCTTCTCCGTTTCTTATAATTTAGGCAATCATGACATGCTAGGAATGACAGAAGACGACATTCAACAGCACAATTTCAATGTACAATCATTTGGACAGACTCAGTTTATTAGCCTAGCAGGTTGGTATGACTATGGCTTCGTTCCCGAAAAAACACCTGAAGAACACAAACGAACCAAGCAATTTTTCTGGTTTGATAGACGATTGAACCGCAACACTGATGACCCTATACTCACTCAACAGACCCTAGAACAACTTGAGAGAATTTTGGCTTCTCTGAATGGTCCTATTATCCTAGCTATGCATTTTGTTCCTCACAAAGATTTTCTTTACAATCACCCTTATTTTCAGCGCTTTAATGCTTTTCTGGGCAGTCAAGCCTTTCATAATCTCTTTGTCAAATATGGTGTGAAAGATGTTGTCTTTGGTCATCTTCACCACCGCCACTCCGCTCGAATGATTGACGGTGTCTGCTACCATACAAGACCTCTTGGTTACATCCGCGAATGGCAGTTGACCCAACAATTCTTCGAGGATTATCCTCAATACAAAATATCTCAAATGTACCGTCTCCACAAACGCTATAATGCAGTAAAAGACTTATCTCTTTTCCAATCATATAAGAAAAAGCACCTCCAAAAAGAACTAGAAGATGCACTTATCATTTTTGATATTTAGTACGAAAACAACTGAATAGCTTCTCTTAGCTCGTCTGAGAGAGCTTTTTCTTTGTCTAACTGAAGATAAACTTCTAACAAGCATGAACGAGCATTAGAAAATTGTAAGAAGTCTGTTGAATTTTCTAGTGGAAAGTCAAGTGAAGTTAACCAAGCTGCAACTCTGGTTTGTGAGAGTCTATCATTTAAAACAGCCTGATAGATGACTCGTGCCAAACGCCAGTCCTCATCACTGATAAAACGCCAATTCACTCTTTTAAAAATCTTTTCTAATACTTGTAGAACTTCATTTACTCGTGTTATAGGAAAATCTGGGTGACAAATAATCTCAACTAAAAGATCTGCACCATGAGCAAAGGCATGTATCCAACCATGTTCTTCAGAATAGCCAGTCCTATCATTTTCATACAGCAAATAAGACATTCCTTGTTCAAATAGAGCCATTCTTTGCTGACTAGAAAGCCTTTTAAAATAAAGTGAATTTTTCTTAGCATCCGCATTTAGCAAATTAGCTAATAATAAAGCCGTAAAAGATCGAGTCAGAGTCGCTTGACCAACTTCTTCTTTTTTATACAAGAGTCCTTGTCGTTTTAGAGCTTCAACCACTACAAAATCAAACTGTTCCTTTGTAAATAGTTGCTCTTGTATGGCTCTAGCTAGAGTAACGAAAATCAACTCATCTCGTATTTTATAATCAGGATGACCGATATAATCTAACATCCAAAGAATTTCTTCCCTTTCATAACGCACTTGATTATCAAGTAACTTCTGCTGTAAACTATCTTTTATTCTTACTATTTTATTCCTCGGCTAAGATGAAGAACTCACCATCCTGTTTAGGAAACTGTCCACAAATACTATTATTAATATCATCAGGCGCTAAATACTTTTTTGACCATTGACATATCATTTCAAAAATTGGTATCACAGGCTCTGCTTTTTCTGTTAACTAATAAGTAACGCGCATAGGGATTTTATTATATTGTCGTCTTTCCACCATATTATTTTGCATTAATTCTTTCAAAGTTCTAGAGAGAACAGTATCTGTAATATCTAGCATTTCTGCTTTTAGTTCATTATAGCGCAATGAACCTTTGATAAAAAGAATACAAATAATGCGCGAATTCCATTTTCCTCAAAAGATATCTAACCCATATCTAATGGACAGCGGAGTTTTCTTTCGATTTTTCGTTGATACATATCTGCCTCCTCACAAAATAGTTAGTTACTCACTAATTTGGTAACGTATTGCATTTAAAATAGCACTATTTTATAATAAATTCAAATAAAAGGAAAGGAGACTTAATACTATGTCTCAGGTTAAAGCATATTTACAAATCACTCTAGATATTTCGGATGAAAATCGTCCTGCCGCAGCGAAAGTTTATAATGACTATCGCAGGCCATTTCTAGATACTATCGAAGGGGCTGTGAGCAAGAACTTACTTATTCGCACAGAAGATGTGCAAGTTTTACATGGTTTTGACTCTGTTGAGCACGCTCAAAATTATCTACAAAGCGATACGTCCAAAAATGATGTTTTTGTTGGACTTCAACCACTTTGGAAACAAGATCCAGATGTCCGTATTTATAGCTTATAATAAGTACTCAAAATTGTCGCATTCACGGCAATTTTTTATTATACTTTGACAATTAAAAAAGCCACCCGAAGATGACTTTTCTGTCTTAAATGGCATTTTTATCCATGCCTAATTTACGTTGAACAAATTTGACAATTTCCACAATGATAATCATGGAGAAACTTCCAATGAGAACGGCTGCCCATTGTGAAAAGTCTAATTTTGTTACATGGAAAATTCCTTCTAGTGGCTCAACCAAAATGGTAGAAGCCAATAAAATGAATGAAACAAGAATAGACCAGTTGAAAGTTTTAGATTTGAATGGCCCAACTGTTAGAAGTGATTGATAAACAGATTTTACATTAAAGGCATGAAAAAGCTGGATTAGTCCAAGTGTTGCAAAGGACATGGTCAACGCATCCGCATGAATGGCTCTCATGTCACCAACATGAACAGGATTCATCAAAGCATAAGCATAAACACCGAGTACCAAAGCACCTTGCAAAAGGCCTTGATAAATAATCGAACTCATGACACCACCTGAGAAGAAGCTAGACTTACGACCACGCGGTTTATGTGTCATCACACCTGGCTCAGCAGGTTCAACCCCCAGAGCAATAGCTGGGAAAGTATCTGTCACAAGGTTAATCCAGAGAAGATGAACCGGCTGCAGCACATCCCAGCCAAAAAGAGTTGCAAGGAAAATCGTCAACACTTCTGCTGTATTGGCTGAAAGCAAGTATTGAATGGTCTTTTGAATGTTAGAGAAGACTTTCCGTCCTTCCTCAACAGCCACGATAATCGTTGCAAAATTATCATCAGCCAAAATCATGTCAGAAGCACCTTTCGACACTTCTGTACCTGTAATCCCCATTCCGATACCGATGTCGGCTGTCTTCAAGGCTGGTGCATCATTTACACCGTCACCTGTCATAGCAACCACCTTACCTTGACGTTGCCATGCTTTAACAATCCGCACCTTATGCTCAGGAGATACACGCGCATAGACAGAATATTGACCAACAACTTTTTCAAACTCTTCATCTGACAATTCGTTAAGCTCAGTACCAGTCATGACATGGTCTTTACTATCATCATTGATAATACCTAGACGCTTAGCAATAGCCTCCGCTGTGTCTTGGTGGTCACCTGTAATCATAATTGGACGAATACCTGCTTCTTTAGCCACTCGAACAGCTTCAGCAGCTTCTGGGCGTTCAGGGTCAATCATTCCAATCATACCTGTGAATATTAAATCATTTTCAAGATTTTCAGACGTTAAGTTTTCTGGAATGTCATCAATAATTTTATAGGCACCAGCTAAAACACGCAAAGCCTGATGGGCCATACCTGAGTTATTTTCCTTAATTAACTGAGTCGTTGCCTCATCAATCGGCGCAATATCGCCTGCCTTGTCACGAGCCACACAACGTTTTAAGAGTTGATCTGGCGCACCTTTTACAGCAACCAAAAATCTACCGTCCGGCAAAGGATGAATAGTTGACATGAGCTTACGTTCAGAATCAAACGGCAACTCTGCTACACGAGGATACTGTTGCAAAAACGTCTTGACATCATACCCTTTATCTAAAGCATACTGAATAAAGGCTGTTTCCGTTGGATCTCCAATGAGTTTTCCATCTTGATCGATTTTAGTATCATTAGCAAGGACAACCGAGCGTAGCAATGGCAAGTCGAGTCCGAGGTCAATAGCTTGTTTTGCTTCGTGCAAGCTACCATCATAAAAGACTTTCTCAACTGTCATTTTGTTCATAGTTAATGTACCAGTCTTATCAGAAGCAATAATTTCAGTAGAGCCAAGCGTCTCAACTGCAGGAAGCTTTCTGACAATGGAATTTCTCTTCGCCAAAACTTGGGTACCAAGTGCCAAGACAATGGTTACAATAGCAGGAAGCCCCTCTGGAATTGCTGCAACGGCAAGTGCAACTGATGTCATCAATTCTCCCAGTGGATCTTTTCCTTGAACGAATACACCAACCACAAAAGTGATAGCTGCAATAATTAAAATCGCATAGGTGAGCACTTTTGACAGACCATTTAGATTTTGCTTGAGTGGAGTATCTGTTTCATCAGCGTTCTGAAGCATACCAGCAATATGACCAACTTCCGTATACATACCTGTATTGACAACTACACCCATTCCCCGTCCGTACGTAACATTTGAATTTTGGAAAGCCATATTGATGCGGTCACCCAGTCCTGCATCTGCAGCTACATCAACAGTCAGATGTTTTTCAACAGGAACAGATTCACCAGTCAGAGCTGCTTCTTCGATTTTCAACGTGTTCGCTTCCAAAAGACGCATATCAGCAGGTACCACATCACCAGCTTCCAGTATAACGATGTCTCCTGGAACTAATTCCTTAGAATCCACTTCTGTCACATGCCCGTCACGCAGCACGCGCGCAGCTGGGCTAGACATAGATTTTAGTGCTTCAATTGCTTCTTCTGCCTTGCCTTCTTGATAAACTCCAAAAATGGCATTAATAATGACCACAGCTAGGATAATAATCGCATCTGCAATATCTTCACCACCTGAAGTCACAACTGAAAGAATAGCAGCAATCAGCAATATGAGAATCATCAAATCCTTGAATTGCTCAACGAATTTCATCAGAAGGGATTTTTTCTCTCCTTCATCTAGTTCATTGCGACCGTACTCATCTAAACGCTTAGCAGCTTCATTGCTTGTTAAACCCTGCTCAGAAGTTTCCAAATTCTTTAAAACTTCTTCCGAACTTTGCGTATAAAACGCTTGGCGCTTTTGTTCTTTCGACAAAATAGTTCCTCCTTTAATCTCTTTTTGACAAACAAAAAGAGACCTGTTTACTGTAACAAGTCTCGCTGTTTCATACAAGGCCGGAAATTGCTTTCGTATTGACGACCTTGTAACGGATATCCCGCTAGCTACTCCCTTGAGTGTCTTTATTATATCAAATTTTTTGATTTTTTCAAGCAAAAAAGTTCAGTAACTGCCTATTTTTACTCAACAGATACCCAGCTGAAATAAATAAAATAATCACTATGAAGTTTGGCAAAATTGAATCTAAAGACATATTGTCTCTGATTACGAAAAATCAAATACATCTACTGACAACCAACATAGCAACTATTGCTAAACTGGGAATCATTTTTCTCTATCCTATTTCCAGGAAATCTCCATTTGATAACTTGCAAAAATCTGCTCACTATCACGTGTTCTCAATTGATAATGAAGTTCAAGTACTTGTTTTTTCAAATCAACTTGATAATGACTGGTTTCCGTGATGAATTGCTGCATGCCAACTGGCGTGGGAATATCAACCACGGCTTTCCCTCCTTTGATAAACCGCATCAAAGATTTAGGAGTAGAAAATCGTGTCATAGTCAGTTCTTTATCATGAAATTTCAGCACTACTTGTTCATTTTCTTCATTTTTAAAGACTAAATAGCAATAAGACCCTTTTTGCATCCATTTTCCATCATACCTTTGATCAATTTGTTCTACTTGTTCATCGAACTGAATCTGATTTCTGATTCTAACCTTCACACTACAAACTCCTCATTTACTAGTTCTCCTTTTCTATTTTACCAGAAAATGTCAAAGATTTCTTCTCGTCTTTCCCTTAATTTTTTCAGTGTGGTCTTCTTCTGTTTATGGTATAATAGAGCCATGATTGAAAAAGTATTTCGTGATCCCGTCCACAATTACATTCATGTGGATCACCAAGTCATCTATGATTTAATAAACACCAAAGAATTTCAACGACTGCGCCGCATTAAACAGTTAGGAACTTCCGGCTATACTTTTCACGGAGGCGAGCACAGCCGTTTTTCGCATTGCCTCGGAACATATGAAATTTCAAGACGAATCACAAAGATATTTGACGAAAAATATCCAGAGGTTTGGGATCGTCATGAAAGCTTACTTGTCATGGCAACAGCACTCTTGCACGATGTAGGTCACGGTGCTTATTCACATACTTTCGAGCGTCTCTTTGATACTGACCACGAGGAAATTACACGCCAGATTATCACAAACCCTGAAACAGAGATTAACCAAGTTCTCATTCAAGTTTCGCCTGATTTTCCGGAAAAAGTAGCCAGCGTTATCAATCACACCTATCCAAACAAACAGGTGGTGCAGCTCATTTCCAGTCAGATTGATGTCGATCGCATGGACTATCTCTTGCGAGACTCCTACTACACAGGCGCTTCTTATGGGCAATTTGATTTAACACGGATTTTGCGCGTTATTTATCCTGTTGAAAATGGCATCGCTTTCAAACGCAATGGTATGCATGCCGTGGAAGACTATGTCGTCAGTCGCTACCAGATGTATATGCAGGTTTATTTTCACCCTGCTAGTCGGGCAATGGAAGTGCTCTTGCAAAACTTGCTCAAGCGAGCAAAATTTCTCTATGAAAAGCAGAAAGACTATTTTGCACTCTCTTCTCCCAACCTCATTCCTTTCTTTGAAAAGCGGGTAACCTTGAAAGATTATTTAGCACTGGATGACGGCGTGATGAATACTTATTTCCAGGTCTGGATGACAAGCCCTGATACGATTTTATCTGACTTGGCACAGCGTTTCATCAACCGCAAAGTCTTTAAATCCATTATTTTTTCAAAAGAAAATGAGAAATATCTGAATGTTATGCGGGATTTGGTTGCAGAAGTCGGTTTTGATCCTGACTACTATACCGCTATTCACCGCAATTTTGATCTGCCTTATGATTTTTATCGTCCAGATGTCGAAAAACCACGCACTCAGATTGAAATTATCCAAAAGGATGGCAGTCTCGCTGAGTTATCCACTTTATCCCCTATCGTCGAAACATTAGCAGGTACAAGGCATGGCGACAACCGCTTCTATTTTCCAAAAGAAATGCTAAAAGAAGCTGGACTTTTTAGTGAAAATAGTAAGACTTTCTTGTCGTATATCAAAAACGATCAATTTATATATGGAGAAGCACACGAACATGAGTATTAAACTAGTTGCCGTTGATATTGACGGAACCTTATTAAACACCAAAAGAGAAGTCACACCAGAAGTTTTTTCTGCTGTACAAGATGCCAAAGCTGCTGGAATAAAGATTGTCATTGCAACCGGACGCCCCATTCCAGGAGTGAGAAATTTGCTTGAAGAATTACATCTAAATGAGCCAGAAAATTATGTCATTACCTTCAATGGCGGGCTGGTTCAAGATACAGTCACTGGGGAAGAATACATCAAAGAACCTTTGTCCTATGAAGATTATCTGGATATCGAATGCCTCAGTCGCAAGCTAGGGGTTCACATGCACGCTATCACTAAGGACGGTATTTATACTGCTAACCGTAACATTGGAAAATACACCGTTTACGAAGCTGGGCTGGTCAATATGCCAGTCTACTACCGCACTCCAGAAGAAATGGTAGATAAAGAAATTGTCAAAATCATGTATATTGACGAACCAGAAATTTTGGAGCAAGCAATCGCCAAACTTCCAAAAGAATTGTACGACAAGTACACACTCGTGAAATCTGCACCTTTTTACTTAGAAATTGTCAAAAAAAATGTCAACAAAGGAGCTGCAGTCGTGCATCTAGCAGAAAAATTAGGATTGACAAAAGAGGAGACCATGGCAATTGGGGACGAAGAAAACGACCGTGCAATGCTAGAAGTCGTTGGAAATCCTGTTGTAATGGAAAATGGGACTGACGAGTTGAAGAAAATTGCCAAGTATATTACCAAATCAAACGATGAATCCGGCGTTGCATACGCTATTAGAGAGTGGGTTTTAAACTAATGTACACTTATAAAATCGGAATATCTGCTCAAGAACACGATGATTTTGTTAAGGCAAGTTCTCAAACCAACTTGCTTCAAAGCGCTTCTTGGGCAAAGGTCAAAGATAATTGGGACAATGAACGAATTGGCTTTTACAAAAATGACCAATTAGTGGCTTCTGCTAGTATTCTCATCAAGCCTCTACCGCTCGGTATGACTATGCTTTATATTCCTCGCGGTCCTATTATGGATTATCATGATCAGGAATTACTGCAATTTGTCCTGACTTCCTTGAAACAATTTGCTAAAACTAAAAAAGCCCTTTTTATCAAGTTTGATCCGAGTCTTTTCCTCGTGCAGGCTCAAATCGGAGAAGACAGAAAAGAACAGCAGGAAACGCTTGACTTGATTCAAAATCTCCAGAAAGCGGGTGCTATCTGGGTAGGGCGGACAGAATTATTAGACGAAACGATTCAACCGCGTTTTCAAGCAAATATTTACAAGGACAATTTCAGCGAAGAACTTTTATCAAAAAGTACACGCCAAGCCATTCGCACTGCACGAAACAAAGGCATTCAAGTCCAGTTTGCTGGCAAAGAACTTTTGGATGATTTCTCTGCTTTGATGAAAAAAACCGAGAATCGGAAAAGCATTCATCTACGCGGGCAGGATTACTATCAAAAACTGCTGGATACTTACCCTGAGCATTCCTATATCACACTTGCAAGCATTGACCTAAATGAGCGTCTAGAAAGTCTTCAAGCTCAAAAAGCCAAAGCTGAAAAAGAAGCCAGCAAATTCACTGAAAAAACTAAACCTAGTAAAATTGAAAACAATAAGCAAGAACAAAAACGACTGCAAGAAGAAATGGATTTCTTGTCAGAAAAAATAGCACGGGGAACAACCAATGTTCCTCTCTCTGGAACATTGGTTCTAGAATATGGAGCTACCTCTGAAAATATCTATGCTGGAATGAATGAAGAGTACCGCCGCTACCAGCCAGCTCTCCTCACTTGGTATGAAACAGCAAAACACGCCTTCGACCGTGGAGCGGACTGGCAAAACATGGGCGGTGTTGAAAATGATTTAGACGGCGGACTTTATCACTTTAAGTCCAAGTTCAATCCAACTATTGAAGAGTTTGTCGGAGAGTTTAACTTGCCAACCAATCCACTCTATCATCTCTCTAACCTTGCCTATACTTTGAGAAAGAAATTCCGCAGCAAACACTAAGAAAGGAATCGTATGACATTCAGACAACTTAGTCAGGAAGAATTTGTAAACCATAGCGCGTCTTGTGATCAACGTTCTTTTATGCAAACAGTAGAACTGGAAAAGCTCTTAGCGAAACGCGGTTTTACTTGCCAATATGTCGGTCACACAAATGAACACGGTGAATTAACCATTTCAGCCGTGCTCTACAGTATGCCCATGACAGGCGGACTTCACATGGAAATCAATTGCGGTCCTGTTTCAACAAATCCTCACGACCTGCAACACTTTTACCGTGAACTCAAGACCTATGCCAAAGAAAATGGTGCTTTAGAGCTGGTTGTCAAACCTTATGAAACTTATCAAACATTTGACAGTAATGGACAGCCTACTTCGCTCGAAAAAACAGAATTGATAAAAGAGTTGACAGACTTAGGTTATGAATTTGATGGCTTGCAGACAGGTTATCCAGGTGGCGAACCTGATTGGCACTATGTCAAAGATCTGGCAGGTCTTACCGAAAAAGACCTCATCAAATCCTTCGGCAAAAATGGCAAATCAACTGTCAAAAAGGCGAATACTTTCGGCATTCAATTAAAAAAATTGAAGCGAGATGAATTAAATATTTTCAAAGAAATCACTTCTGCCACTTCCGAACGGCGTGAATATAGCGATAAATCATTAGATTATTATCAAGATTTCTATGATGCTTTTGGCAATCAAGCGGACTTTATGATTGCAACGCTTAATTTTCAAGATTATCTGCAACATCTGCAACATGATCAAGAAAAACTAAAACAAAAAATTCAAAAATTAAAAGCGGATTTAGAAAAAAATCCTCAGTCAGAGAAAAAACACAATCAACTGCGTGAATTCTCTAGCCAATTTGAAAGTTTTGAAACACGCAAAGCCGAAGCGCAAGAATTGATAGATAAATATGGAACAGAAGACCAAGTTCTTGCAGGCAGCCTCTTTATCTATACACCACAGGAAGCGACTTACCTCTTTAGTGGTTCCTATCCTGAATTTAACAAATTCTATGCCCCAGCACTTCTCCAAGAATATGTCATGAAAGAAGCTATCAAGCGAGGTATTCCTTTTTATAATTTTCTTGGTATTACTGGAATTTTCGACGGCTCAGACGGCGTGCTCCGTTTCAAGCAAAATTTCAATGGCTACATTGTTCGCAAAATGGGTACCTTCCGCTATTATCCACAGCCATTAAAATTCAAAATTCTCAGTTTGATTAAAAAACTGCTACGGCGCGCTTAAAAACTCTCAAACAGCTTTTTGAGAGTTTTTAAAGTATTACTATGTTCTGTAAGGATTTATCAGATATGCTGAAACGATTTATTTCAAAAAAATTACTGACAATTTACCTTCTGTTTATCGTGCTCACATGGATTGAGTCAGTTTTAAACCCAACGCTCGTTCGGATGATTATTGATAGTTTTCAATCGAAAAATTTAAAAATTCTCTGGCAAATCTTGATGTTGGGAATTCTTGGAAATATGCTGATTGTCTTAGGTTTGGCAGGCAAACGCTATTTCTATGCAAAAATCATTGCAGACTTCAATACAAATATAAAAGAAAAGATGTTTGCTGCTTTTCTCTATGACAATCAACTGTCAAATGAAGATATTCTTTCTGACTTGGAAAATGATGTAAAGCAAATTGAGGAAAATTATGTAGAATCCACTCTGATTATCATTGGTTCTTTGGGTTTCACCTGTGTTTCTATCATTTATGCTTTACTGACAAATTTTTGGCTAGGAGCAATTTTCATCATTTTCTATGCCATTCCAGCTCTGTGTAGTGGTATTGGCTCCAAACAGCTAGACCAGCTTTCTAAGCAAAAATCAGAAGTCAATCAGAGCTACATAAACTTGCTTTCCAGTTTTATAGCAGGTGTTCGAGTCATTAAAAATTACCACAGTCAAACATTCTTTTACACTTTTTTTCAGCAAAAACTCTCTCAAAATATTGAGCAGAATGTTCATTTTGAAAAACAGCGAACCATTAACAATATCCTTATCAACACTATTGACGTATTTTGCTCTATTTGTCCCATTATTGTTGGTGGCTTTATGACTTATTATGGTAGACTAACGCCTGCTAGCTTTGTAGCGATTTATCTTGTCTCTTACAATATCGGCTATCAATTTCAAGAGCTTTCTTACTTTATCAATACTCGAAAATCCAGCAAAAATCTATGTGATAAATATCAATTTTTGGCTGAAAGAACAAAAACTGATGAAACAATCTCTCCTAAAAACTGCTTCCCAATAAAATGTGAGCATGTCTTTTTCAGTCATCAAGGAAACATTATTTTATCCGATTTTTCTATTACCATAAATGCTGGTGAAAAGGTTGCTATTATTGGAGAGAGTGGCAGTGGAAAAACAACCTTGTTAAATTTGTTGTTTGGAGTTTTACAGCCGGATTCTGGTCATATTACCTTTAATGACCAAGAGCTAAATCAAGAAGCGAGGCAGCAAATCGGTTCATACATTCTGCAAGAAAGTTACTACTTTGATAATTTGGGCCTCTATGAAAATATTAGCTTAGGAAAGCCTATCAACCATGAAAAAATAGAAGATGTTCTGACAAAGGTTCGTCTGCCCTATCTAAAAGAGAAAAATAGAATCACCAATCAATCCTTATCTGGCGGTGAAAAACAACGCTTAGAGATTGCTAGAAGTCTCTATTACGAAAAAGATTTCATTTTAGCTGACGAGGTCAAATTCAATTTGGATAAACAAACGGCTCAAGAAATCGAAGATGTCTTATTTTCACTTCCACAAACGGTTATCGAAGTCATTCATCATTACTCAGATGAAACTCTAAAACGATATGACAAAATCATTGAGTTATAAAAATGTGAGCGAATCGTAAGAAAATCTTTATAAAACGCCAGAACTTAATCGTACAAATAAAAAAACGAATAATTCCGATGTTCTGACTAACAGAATATCGAAACTGTTCGTTTTTTGTATGATTTTTATGCAACTCTCTTAGATTTCATTTTTTGAAATCCTTGTAGAGACAAGCACAGATCTATCTCGCTTAAAGTAATATGACATTACAATTTTTCAGGAACAGCTGTAAGTAATTCTTGAATAGCTGCTTGGTTGCTTCCTCCAGCCATAGCCATGTCTGTTTTACCACCACCACGACCATTTACGATTGGAGCAAGTTCTTTGATTAAATTGCCAGCATGAATATCTTTTGTTTTGCTAGCCACAAGAACATTCACTTTCTCACCAATGGCTGCCACAAGGACAAGAACGTCTGAATAGTCTTTTTGTTTCCAAGTGTCTGCAAAAGTGCGTAGAGCACCCGCATCAGATACAGAAACTTGGCTGGCAATAAAGCTGTGTCCATTAGCTTCCTGAACATTCTTGAAGACTTCACCTGAAGCTGCTGCTGCTGCTTTTTCTTTCAGTTCAGCATTTTCTTTTTGCAATTGGCGAAGTTGTTCTTGCAAGGCTTCAACCTTACGCGAAACTTCTTTCATTTGTGGGACTTTCAGTGTCGTTGCAATAGCTTTCAAAGCATCTTCTTCCTCACGGTACGCTTCAAAGGCTTCTTTGCTTGTCACAGCGAGGATACGACGAGTTCCTGAGCCAATTCCTTCTTCTTTGACAATCTTAAAAAGACCAATTTCAGAAGTATTCTTCATGTGAGTACCACCACACAGCTCAATAGAATAATCTCCAATTGTCACCACACGAACTTCTTTGCCGTATTTTTCACCAAAGAGAGCCATTGCTCCCATTTCTTTAGCCGTATCAATGTCTGTTTCAATCGTTTTGATGTCAATCGCTTCCCAGATTTTTTCATTGACTTCTTGCTCAATACGACGTAGTTCTTCTGCTGTAACTGCTTGGAAATGAGTGAAGTCAAAGCGAAGAAATTCTACTTCATTGAGAGAGCCTGCTTGCGTTGCGTGTTTACCTAAAACATTGTGAAGAGCCGCATGAAGCAAGTGTGTTGCTGTGTGATTCTTCATAACACGGTGACGACGATTGTGGTCAATTTCAAGCTTATACTCTTGGTTTAATGCGAGTGGTGCTACCACTTCTACCGTATGGAGCGGTTGTCCATTCGGCGCTTTTTGAACATCTACGACTTGTGCAACGAGATTGCCTGCAAGGTCAAAGATTTGTCCGTGGTCTGCTACTTGTCCGCCCATTTCAGCATAAAATGGCGTTTCTGCAAAAACGAGGTAAGCTTTACCAGAAGTCACTTCTTCTACTTCTTTATCATCTGCCACAATCGCAACCAACTTCGCAGACAAAGCCTCTTTTTCATAGTTAAAGTGGCTTTCAGCTGTAATGTTTTGCAAGGTTTCATTTTGCATGCCCATAGATCCACCTTTAACAACACTAGCCCGTGCGCGTTCTTGTTGCTCTTTCATAGCAGCTTCAAAGCCTTCGCGGTCTACTGTCATACCAGCTTCTTCAGCAATTTCTTCGGTCAATTCTACTGGGAAACCATAGGTGTCGTACAGTTTAAAGACATCCGTTCCTGAAATAACAGACTGTCCTTTTTCCTTTAACTCTTCTACAATGCTTTGTGCAAAGTGTTGACCGGAATGAAGCGTGCGAGCAAAGGACTCTTCTTCACTTTTGATGATTTTTTCGATAAAATCTTGCTTTTCAAGCACTTCTGGATAATAGCTTTCCATAATTTTTCCGACAGTTGGAACAAGTTTGTAAAGGAAAGGCTCATTGATTCCTAATTTTTGACCATGCATAGAAGCACGACGGAGCAAGCGACGCAAAACATAACCACGTCCTTCATTTCCTGGAAGCGCACCATCGCCAATAGCAAATGACAGAGAGCGGATATGGTCTGCAATGACCTTGAAGCTCATATTGTCACCGTCTGGATTGTAAGTCTTACCGGATAACTTCTCTACTTCACGAATAATCGGCATAAAGAGGTCTGTTTCAAAATTAGTTTTTGCCCCTTGAATAACAGCTACAAGACGCTCTAGACCTGCACCCGTATCAATATTTTTGTGAGGCAGCTCCTTGTATTCACTTCTTGGAACAGCTGGATCAGCATTGAATTGGGACAAAACAATATTCCAAATTTCAATATAACGATCATTTTCAATATCTTCTGCAAGTAAACGAAGTCCTTGATGTTCAGGATCAAAAGCTTCTCCACGGTCAAAGAAAATTTCTGTATCGGGCCCAGAAGGTCCTGCACCAATTTCCCAGAAATTGTCTTCAATTGGAATCAAATGACTTGGATCGACACCAACTGAAATCCAACGATTATAAGAATCATGATCATCCGGATAATAAGTCATATAGAGCTTATCTTTCGGGAAATCAAACCACTCAGGACTAGTCAGGAGCTCAAAAGCCCATTCAATCGCTTCATCACGGAAATAATCACCAATAGAAAAATTCCCCAGCATTTCAAACATGGTATGATGACGTGCTGTTTTTCCGACATTTTCAATGTCATTCGTCCGAATCGCTTTCTGCGCATTGGTAATCCGTGGATTTTCTGGAATAATGGTCCCGTCGAAATATTTCTTTAATGTTGCTACGCCAGAGTTAATCCAGAGTAGGGTCGGGTCATTGACTGGTACTAGACTAACAGACGGTTCGACAGCATGACCTTTTGAAGCCCAAAAATCTAGCCACATTTGGCGTACTTGAGCACTTGATAATTGTTTCATTTTCTTCTCCTTAAAACATTTCTCTAACTGATTTTTCTATTGCCCATGTGAGTTTTAAGAACTACTTTCAAGAGCTTCTACATAGTCAATAGCCACACACAAAGAGATGACTAAATCAGCATAGGCATCTTCATAAATTACAACTTGATAAGTGGACATTAGGTGCAAGAGCTCTTTTGAAATCTCTGCAATCACTTGCCCCTGCGCATCCAGCAGACGAAATTCCAAATCCCAGATATTCCCCTCAATGCGCAGACCTAAGTTATCAAATTCATATTTATCTCGTAAAAAAGTAAGCTTTTTACGGATATAAAAACTCGAACCATTGCGCAATTGAATTTCAAATTGAGGTAAGACTGTTAGCACAGTCTTTTGAATTTGGCTGACCACTTCACCCTTGTCATCATAAATCGTAAAAGTTTTGGGAATTTTTAAAAAGCTCCCCTCCACTTGATAATCAATGTTCCCACGATCATCTTTGATGTCAAATTTCTCACCACCAAAGCGAAATTTTTGTTTTACAAGATAGGTCTTCATGACGATCCCTCGCAAAAAGACAAGTCCACTAGACAAAGGGCGAAAAACCGCGGTACCACCTTCATTCAATGAACTTGTCATTCTCATTATGTATGCAATTTTTTCTTTGAGTAGCATGATTTTCGTTCTTACATGGCTTGCAGCACCGCCAATTCTCTGAACTAAGAGGTCAAAAATCAATTCTCAATAGTCCTATTATACTCACTTATGAGCTTTTCGTCAACTTATTTTGATGAAGATGACGAACTAGATGTTGATTTGCTATCTGACTTGACATATTGTGAGAATAGACTTTGGAAAGCTTGATCTTTCACTTTAATATTGGCTGCTTGTAATTCTTTGGCAACAATTTTTTGGATAAAGGTTTGATCATTTTGCTTTTGTGTCAAGATAACATTTTTCAGTTGTTTCTTGTAGTCTTTCCAGTTTGTTGATTTTTCAGACTTACTATTTAGTTTCACAATATAATAACTTGAAGAATAAGTTGATGATTTAACGGTGATAACATCCGAAATACCGTTTGCTTCAAGGGCAAAAGCCGCTTTTTTAACAGCATCTGGAACATCTGTTGAAGCTGAGTCAAACTTCACTTCGCCACCTTTATCTTTTGTCTTGGTATCTGTAGAATTTTCCTTGGCAATTTGTCCGAAATCAGCACCTTCAGCTTTTGCTTTCTCCAATACTTCCTTTGCCTTATCTTCGCTATCTACCTTGATGATTTGAGCAGTCACTTCTGGTGTGTAAGATTCGTATGCTTTTTTATAGTTTGCATCTGTCAATTCTTTTTCAGCTGCTTTTTTGACAGCATATTCGACCAATTTATTGGTTCTGATTTGTTCACGATAAGTATCTTCCGTCAATCCTGCTCTTGCCAATACTTGTTGGAAAGCAGTTCCATAAGTGCTCTTACTCTTATTGAACGTTTCATTGACTTCTTTTTCTGTAACATGTTTACCATAGCTCTTTTCAAAAACTTCTTGAATGGTCATATTGAGAAGTACTTGTTGAGCGGCTGCATTATTTTTCACTTTGTTATAGAAATCATTGACAGTGATTGTATTTCCTTTCATTGTGATAATATCTTTACCACCAGCTTGCGAGCACGCCGCTAATGTTACAACTGACAAAAGCGTAATAGCTCCTGCTAGAATTTTTTTCTTCATTATGAAAACTCCTTTTTTTAATTCACTTTCTTATTGTACCATAAAATAGATTTAATATCTTAAATTTTCCTAAAAACTGTGAAAGTTTAGGAAAATATTAAGAATCTCATTCTTTTCTAATCATCAGAATGCCGTCACCAAGAGGCAACAAAGTTGCAGTCAAGTCAGGTTGATCTAGTGTTTTATCAAATAATTGGTGCAACCCTCGATAAATCGTTCGTTGACCTCGACGCACTTCCTTAATGTCTTTCACTATATCACCACCCTGAAAAACATCATCTATGATGATAATCCCTCCTGAAGCAAGGCGCTTCAGAACTTCCGGCAGAAAGACAACGTATTTGGACTTAGCAGAGTCCATAAAGACAAAGTCATAGCAATCTTTCAAACTAGGAAGAATATCCATTGCGTCACCTTCCAGCAATGTAATTTGCTTGCGCTTATCAAACTTAGCAAAGTTCGCTTTAGCAAGAGCAATCATTTCTGGATTGCGATCAATCGTTGTAATTTGAGCTTGCGGTGCATGTTCTGCCATTAAAAGAGCTGAAAAGCCAATGGCTGTTCCAATTTCCAAAATCTTTTCTGGCTGTAAAGTTTCTAATAGAAAACGAAAATAGGCAACTGTTTCATGAGGAATAATGGGAATATTTTCTGCATGAGCAAAAGTTTCGAGCTCTTTTAAAGAGCCCGAAACTTGTTTTTGCCGTGTCCGCATAAAATCGACGATTTCTTTTTTGACAACGGGACGACGCATATTGTGATTAGCATTTTTACTATAGGATTCGACCATTTTATGCCAATCCTAACTTTTCTACGAGTGCTTCAAATTCATCAAGACGACGCTCAAAGACTGCAAAGGCAGCATTGAGATAGTCTTCTTTTTCCATATCTACACCAGCTTTTTTAATGACATTTAGCGGATAATCAGAATTTCCTGCTTTCAAGTAGTTGAGATACTTCTCTTTATCTTCTTGCGTTCCGTTAACAATCTTATCAGCTAAGGCAGAAGCAGCTGAGAAACCGGTTGAGTATTGGAAAACATAGTAATCATAGTAGAAATGTGGAATCCGTGCCCATTCGTATTGAATTTGTGGGTTGTCCTCTTTCGTTAAACCATAATATTTTTCATTCAAATCTGCGTACAAATCATTCAAAAATTCACTCGTCAAGACTTGACCTTCTTGGTCAGCTTTGTGAATGGCATGTTCAAACTCGGCAAATTGAGTTTGGCGGAAAACAGTTCCACGGAAACCGTCCAAAAAATGATTCAGAATCGCAAAACGAGTATGGTCATCATCTACTTCTTCCAATAATTTCTCCGTAAGGATATTTTCATTGGTCGTAGAAGCAATCTCAGCTAAGAAAATAGAATAATCTCCGTAAACGTACGGCTGATTTTCACGAGTATAGCTGGAATGCATGCTGTGACCTGTTTCATGAACCAACGTGAAAAGATTGTCCAACGTATCTTGCCAGTTGAGTAACATAAAAGCATTGGTATCGTAAGAACCACCAGAATAAGCCCCAGAGCGCTTGCCTTGGTTTTCATAAACATCAATCCAACGATCTGAAAAGGCTTCTTTTACTCGACCTAGATAATCTTCTCCAAGGATAGCTAAGACTTCTTCTGCTTTCGTCAAGGCTTCCTCATAAGTAAATTTATAATCTGCTTCTGATAATGGTGTGTAGAGGTCGTACATTTTCAAATCAGAAAGACCTAAAATCTTTGCACGTAGCGCAATATAGCGATGTAAGAGTGGCAAATGTTTGTTGACCGCAGACACTAAGCTATCATAAACACTTTCTGGAATAAAGTTAGCAGACAAGGCAGCTTCACGCGCAGAAGAAAAATCACGAACTTTGGCATTGTAATTATGAACTTTAACATTCGTTTGGAGTGTCTTAGCATAAGTGTGTTGGTATTGCTCATAGACGCTGTAAAGCGCTTCATAAGCTTCCTTGCGGACTGTACGATTTTTCGACTCCACTAAACTAATGTAATTTCCGTGCGTCAATTGCACTTCATTTCCTTCTTCGTCGTGCACGGTTGGAAAGACAATATCAGCATTGTCTAAGATTCCAAAAGTATCACCCGCAGCACTAAAAATTTCACCAGCTCCTGCTAACAATTCTTCCTCACGTTGAGAAAGAATGTGAGTTTTCTTTTGCAGCAGCTTATCAAAGAAGTGTTGATAGATTTTCAATTCGGGCTTTTCAGCTAAGAAAGTCTGATATTGCTCGTCTGTGATTGCCATAAATTCTGGTTCATAGAAAGCAAAAGTTTGTCCGAACTCGCTATAAATGGCCATTCCTTTGGCTTGGTATTCTTGATATTTTGCCACGCGCGTATCTTGGTCATTTTTCATGTGAGCATAGGAATAGAGCTTTTCTATGCGACGCATTAAGTCCAATTGGATTTCTGTTGTTTTTAAAAGGCTATCAGCCGAATCCAAAAGATGACCTGCTAAGCTGCTGGCTTCTTTTAATTCTTTTGAAACTTGACTTAACTCTGCCTCAAAAGCTTCATCTGTTGGGAAAATCGTTGTTAGGTCCCAAGTGTATTTTTCTTCAATTTCATTTCTTTGTTTTGCCATAAAATTTCCTCCGTCCTTCCTATTCTATCATAAATATTGCCAAAAATCTTTGCATAAAAAGCTGGAGGATAGAGAATTTGGAGATTTTTATTTTTTTCTTTTTCATAATAAGCTGAAAATTGCTGGTAATAAGGTGTGAGATCTTGAAAAATCTGGCAGAAAGAGCTGGAACGAACAGGTTGAACCTGCGGATAAAAGTCATTAGCTGTTTTGGTTAATAAATTATCACCCGCTTGATACAATTTTGCTTGCCATTTCATCCATTTGGGCTGCTGATAGTAGAGCTGCTGACGCACATAACGGCAAATGTTTTTATCTTCTTTTGCCAGAAAACTCGTCATCTCCTGCTTGCAGAATGGCTGACGAAAGATGTCTAAAAGATTTCCTTTGCCAAAAGTAAAAATTTTTTCCTTATACTGAGCCTTGCCATGCAAATCTTCATGAATCAAGTATTTAAGCCTCAAAAGCTGTTTTTGTTCGTCCAATTCCCACAGATGAAAGCCCATATTTTTACTGAAATAGAGAAAATCCTTTTGTAAATTGGTCAAGGAATCTTTCAGCCAAAGTTTCTTTCCCAAGAGCCAAAGAACGCGATAACCATGCTGACGATAATTGTCCGTGCGCTCTTTTAAACGCTTTTGACTAAGCGAGCTACACTGAACTTCAAGTGCAATTTGTTTCTCAACTAACAGATCTGCGATTTGCTGCAATTCTGGTAAATAAGCTTCTACTTGAATCGCATGATTGGATTTTCTAGCCCAAGTAAACAAAGCAGCTTTCAAATTTAAGTGTTCTGCGCTTTCATTTTCCGTATAAAAATGACATTCTTTTAAAGAAATATGAGCAAAATGAGGTCGCATCACCTTGCCATTCTTAAATCGCACCGCTTCCTTACAAGCCGGGCAGAGAAACCTATCCAATGGATTTACCGTATCTTCCACAGCATTTAGCATTTTTCCGTTTTCCTGACAAGCCATTAACATAGATTATTTTCCCCTTTTACTTAAATTATTCGTAAAAAAAGAGTGAGACAGAACTCATCTTAAAAATTTTAAGTTCTATCTCACCCCCGCAAGGTTGCTCAACAGTCTAGGAGACTGTTGAGGTGGTGGATAAAGAAAAAAAGTTTTCGTCAAAAGTGCTCTTTCGAGCTTAAAAAGCAAAAACGTTAAGACTTGCCTTACAAGCCCTAGCTAGCAACTACTTTGAGTAAGCAACTACTGTGTCCTTGGTTTATTGCACTATATAAATTGAAGCTGGAGACTTTCGTTCCAGCTTCAAATTTTTTATAAGGGGAAACAAAATTATTGAATCGCTTCAGCACTATTCATTTCTTCTTTGTACAACTTAGTATCATACATCTTAATAAATGGATACCAAATGACAAAGGCAGCCAGAGCACAGATAAGTGCAACTACAAAGGCACCAATATTACCACCTGAACCAACGTAAGCTCCAATACCAATAGGTGTTGGCCATGGTGTTTGGGCAATCGCTTTACCAGCTAGTCCAAGTTGAACAGACCAGTAACCAATGGAAGCAGAGACGATTGGAGCCAAAATAAACGGAATGGTTAACATTGGATTATACACAATTGGTAGACCAAAGATAAAGGGTTCGTTGATGTTGAAAATAGCTGGCCCCATTGAAGCTTTGCCCAACATGCGCAGCTGATCTGATTTTGCACGGAAAGCGATGTAGAAGCAAAGCAGTAAAGTCGCACCGGAACCACCGATTGTAACATAAGAGTTCGTAAATTCACCTGCATAGGCAATGAATTTGCCGTCAACGTTTTGTGCCATATTAGCAAGCAAGATTGGATTAACCAGTCCCATAACGATATTCGCACCATGAATACCGACAATCCAAAGAGCATGAACCAATAAGTAAATCACAACGATACCTAGCCATGTGTTAGTGATATGACTAACAAAGGCAAACGGAATTGCAATAACTTTATAAATATCCGTACCAAATAGGATAAAGATACCGTTAATAACAAGTACTGCAAATGCAATGACAAATCCTGGAATGAGAGCTGTAAATGAACGAGCAACTCCTTCTGGAACAGCTTCGGGCATCTTGATGACCCAATTCTTCTTCACACAAAGGCGATATAGTTGTACAGCGAGAATGGACATCAGAATCGCAGTAAACATACCTGATGTAGACAGACGTGTCAAACTATCTCCGCCAACAGTCCAGCCACCAATCGTTGTTTTTCCTGTCACGGCTGAAATCATTCCTTTTGAATAAGTCAATTCAGGAATGGTCAAAAAGTAAGCAAATACCGCTAACAGACCACCATTGAGTGGATTGAGATTGAGCCCTTCTTCTTCGACATAAATTTTTGTGTATTCATACCCAATAACAATGGCAAAGTAGAGAGACAAAATCCCCATTGTACACTTATAAGCTAGCAAGTAGAGAGCTTGAATCTTATCAAATGAATTTGCCCACAAATCAACAATAAATTGAAGATTAAAGGCCTGCGGTATAACACTAAGAACCAAGAAGGCAGACCCTACGATTGTAAAGGGAATGCTGGCCATCCCGGCAGCAACAATAGCACGAACAGGACGCCAAGTAGAGACTTTCCCCATTGGTCCCATGAGGTACTTTTCTAGAAATTCAAACAATTTATTCATAATATATCCTCCTATGATGTTTGAAATATAATTTATAAACTAACGTTGAACAGTGGCAATATATTCTTGAATGCGTTTATATTGCTTATCTGTATGGTGATGAATCCGACTTAATTTTCTTAACATGAGAATGGCTAAAAATAGCCCCAATGAAAGTACAACCGTTAAAACGGTTACAGTGGTTGTACTAATCGAAAAAAATGGAAAGAGAAAATGATACTGTCCCGCAAAAACAAGCAGCAGTAGCACAACATTTGCTAAAATAGAAACATTGTAAAAGAATCGCGTTAATATCGCTTCTTTTTGATGAACGGTGTACATTCGTGTTTGTTCCCACATTGCTAACGCTGCAAGAATCGTTAGCAATAAAGGCAATAGCAAAAGTAAGCCAGCATTAGAAAGATACAACATGAGCATCCAATACAGATTGGCAAAGAAGAAAAATGCTGTCGCATAGCGGACTGAAAAGTAACGCGTATAGTACATATTTTTAATTGCTGCTTCTTTTCGTCTAGCTTCCAATTCTTGTTTTTCTTTTTCAGTCATATCTACTCCTCCCACCTCTTCTTTTACTTTTCAACCTTCCGATAAAGGCTGAGCATTTCAAGTGCCACTTCACGCAAGGTCATGGTTGTCATCAAGTGATCCTGAGCATGCACCATAATGATTTCAATTTTGATTTCTGTTCCACTTGCGTATTCTTGTAGCAAATTTGTTTGTGCATGGTGAGCTTCCAATAGCTCTGCATTGGCAGCTTCTAACTTTTCAGCCGCTTCATCATAGTGTTCTTCTCGCATATCGGCGAAAGCTTCGTGAACCGTTGTCCTTGCTGAACCACTGTGCAAGATAATTTCAAAAGCGGCCACCTGTAATTCTTCCTGATTCATAGACAATCTCCTTTACTTTATTTTTAAAAATAACTGTTTAAACTCTGCAAATGACTGACAATCCAAGATCTGTTTTTGCAAGTCAGGCTGCTCTAACAAATCCACAATCTTAGATGTCAACGTCGCCATTCCTTCATTCCCATAGATAGCTGGCGATGGAAGAAAGATAAGCCGAATATGAGGATTTTCTTCGTTCCACTGAAGACCGTTTTTTACAATAGCGACACCAATTTTATGATGTTTAGCAATCGGTTTAATCGGATGCGGCACCGCGATTTGCTCTGAGAAAATAACCGAACTCATTTTTTCACGCTGCTCCATTAAATCCTGCATACAAGAAACAAAATCCTGCTCTTCACCTTGTTCCATTTGGATCAGTAACTCTTGTAAGATGACCTCTTTTGTCGCATCTTGAGTAAGAACAAAACAAGCGGAGGAGAAATAGTCATCAAAGATTTTTTCTTCATTTTGATCCACCATTACTGCTATTTCTGGTATCAAAGAACTTTCTACAGGTTTCAGCTGAGCCATTTTATGTTTTATCTCTTTTAGCTCTTCTGAATTTAAAAAGATGCTGACGGTAAAAACAGGAACACTGAAGACCAGATTGGATAAATCAATAGATGAAATGATAAAATCAATATTTTTCAGACGTTCATTACTCAACTCATAATAGCCAATCACATCCACAATGTGGACTAAGTTACCCAGCTCATTCTCAATGCGATTTTTCAGCATTTGCGCTGATCCGTAGCCCGTTGCACAAATCACCAAGATATTAAATTTTTGCTTTTCCTTTAACCGCTCCAAGGCAGCCATGAAATGCAGGGCGATGTAGGAAACTTCATCATCAGACAAGTTTTCCTTAGAAAAAATCGGCATGGCCTGCAAGAGCTCTCTTGTCATCGCTAAAACAGATGAATACTGCTGCTGAATGTCCTTTAAAAGAGGATTTTCCAGCACCACATGATTTTGCAAACGTACAAGCAAGGTAACTAAATGCGTGACAACTCCCTCAACTAACTGGAAGTCATGTTGAAATTGATAATCCTTGACATACTCGACCTGCTCTAATGCTTTTAGTAACTGCCTGCGGATTTCTTGGTTTATATCCTTCTTTGCATATTGATTATCTTGGCAAGAAGCTTTAGAAATCAAGTGCAAGGTGATATAGTCTACTTCCTCCTTTGGAAATTCCAGCCCTGTTGCTAGATACACTCTATGTGAAATTTTCTCCGCAATTTTTCGCTCTGCCAGATAATTTTCTTGATTCCAATTTTCAATTTGATTGATTTGAAAACCTTCCGCAATTCGTTTAAAAGAAAGAGCGATGTGAATCACCAAGTTTTGAATGACAAAATCTGATAACTTTAAGTATCCTTCGCGACATTCATCTAGCACAATAATCGTCAATTCTTCTAAACTGATTTGCCGACCAGGAACTTCAATCGTGATGTAATTATGCAAACTTTGAAAGAAATTATCACGGAAAAAATAATCCATGATAAATCGACGCTTGTTGCGCTCACTTCCCTTTACATAAACACCTCGATTGGCTTTACTTTCGATTTGTAAGTCATACTTTGCCAAGTCTTTTCTGATTTTCTTAAAATCCGCTGACAAGGTTGACCGACTGACAAATAATTCTTCTGCCAGGTTGTCAAAATAAAGCTTCTCTTGCTCAAAAAGCAATTTGTTTAAAATGTAATTGTAACGATCTTCTATATTTTCAGTCTTAGCAGCATTTACCTCGGTCAATAGTTCAGCCTGTATAAAATCTTGACAAAGGGCTTTATCTTGCAGTTCTAATTTATAGCCATAACCTTGCTTGGCAATAATTTTCCAGCCTGTTTCATGAGGATTCCAGTCCATCAAGGATTTCAGATAAGTTCTTATCGTACGATCAGAGCAAGACAGCTGACTGGCTAACTCCTTACTCGTCATATAGTGATTTTTGTTCTCCAATAAGGATTGCAGAATCAATTTTTCTTTCTGATGTAGCAATACAGTTCTCCTTCCACATCTGTCTGTAAGAACTATTTTATCCTTTTTTGCGCTGAAACTTTAAATCTTTTCCAAGATAAGATTTGCCATTTTTTCAATTCCCATTGGAATTGGAATATAAGCTTGCGGCGGAATTTGTACAATAGGCTTTCCAACCTTTGCACCTGCTTCTTCAAATTGTTTAAAATACATCTTTGTTTGCGGGCTGATGAGATAGAGGTCATATTCGGCAGCAGCAATCGCTTTGCCGCCTTCTGTCGCACTAACAGCATCTACTTCAATATCATGACCCTTACCCTTTAAAAATTCCGTTGTTTTCTTTGCCATCAAAGAAGATGACATACCTGCTGCACAAATAATCAATGCTTTAGCCATAAGATTTTCTCCTTATAAATAAAATTTATTTTATAAACTCATTATAGATGAAAACGATTACAATATCCATCTCATTTTTTTCCGTAGTGAAACGGAAAAATTTCCCTTGTGCTTTTTACTTGTATTTCAGTTTATAGTAGAGAATAGTCCCTGATAAGATCAAGGAAACACCATTTGCCATAATCAAAGGCAGATCGTCAATCACCAGACCATGGAACAGCCACAAAGCAATACCAACAACTTGCATCAGATACATGCAAAGCGCAATAGACTCTGTGCCTTTGGTTTTGATGACTTTAATGACCTGCGGTAAAAAGGCAAAAGTAGTTAATATCGCTGCTATACTTCCAATCATATATGTTCCCCTTTCATAAAAACGAGGATAGGAAAATCTAACCTCGCTCTTTTATTATCTACGCAGTCTAAAAAAGATTTGTCAGCCCCGGAAATTTGGATAAAACCAGAACATCTTTCTTTTCCAAACCGTAAGCAGACATTATCAACTCTTGAATCTTCACATCATTGATGTCACTGTCTACGACAAAACCGTCTGCATTTTTCAACTTAATGGTTAAATGCTAGGTAATAGCTGGATTGCTAGCCAAATCTGGCACAGCGACTCCTTTAGAAAATTTGATGACATAGGTTATTCTTTTACTCATGATAATCTCCGATTTAGTCTACTGCTGCTCCATTTGAAGCTATCACTTCCTTATACCAAGCAAAAGATTTCTTAGGCGAACGCTCATAGGTTCCATTTCCCTCATCGTCCTTGTCTACATAGATGAAACCGTAACGTTTGCGCATTTCACCGGTACCTGCAGACACCAAGTCGATACAGCCCCAAGGTGTATAACCCATGAGGTCAACCCCGTCTTCTACCACAGCCTTTTTCATTTCCCGTATATGGGCGCCCAAATAGTCAATCCGGTAATCATCATGCACCATACCGTCCGCTTCCACTTTGTCAATGGCACCAAAACCATTTTCTACGATAAAGAGCGGTAGGTGATAATGATCGGTGAACCAGTTGAGAGCATAGCGCAGACCTTCTGGGTCAATCTGCCAGTCCCATTCTGAAGCCTGAACATAAGTATTCTTAACCAGGTCCTCGGTTTCCACATAGTCAAAGTAGGGATTGTTTTCCCGGTGGGAATCAATGGCAAAGGACATATAGTAGCTAAAGCCGATGTAATCAACCGTTCCAGCCAGCAAATCTTCCTGATCCTGCTCGGTAAAATCAACCTTTATACCTTTTCTTTCCCAATATTTAAGAATATGTTCCGGATAGAGACCGAAAACATGGACATCTGCAAAATAATAACGCTTTTGCATGGCTTTCATAGCCATGAGGACATCCTTAGGATTGCAAGTAGCTGGATAAATCGGACACATGGCAATCATACAGCCAATTTGGAAGTCGGGATTGATTTCATGACCGATTTTAACTGCTCGTGCAGAAGCCACCAATTCGTAGTGAGCTGCCTGATACATGATGGCCTCCCGGTCATCTCCTTCTTTGTAGACAATCCCGGAATTGGTGAAAGGAGCAAAATCTTCTTGGTAGTTGGCTTGATTGTTGATTTCATTGAAGGTCATCCAGTATTTGACCTTGTCCTTATAGCGCTTGAAGACGACTTCTGCAAAGCGGACGAAGAAATCAATAACCTTGCGGTTCTTCCAACCACCATACTCGGTTACCAAATGATAAGGCATTTCAAAGTGAGATAGAGTAATGACCGGTTCAATCCCATATTTGAGGCATTCATCAAAAAGATCATCGTAGAACTGCAGACCGGCTTCGTTGGGCTCTCCTTCGTCTCCCTTAGGAAAAATCCGCGTCCAAGCGATAGAAGTTCGGAAGCACTTGAAGCCCATTTCCGCAAACAGAGCAATGTCCCCCTTATAACGATGATAAAAATCAATTGCTTCATGATTTGGGTAATATTTGCCCGGCAACACTCCTGCCGTAATTTCACGCGGAACCCCGTGGCGAGCTGCTGTCATCACATCAGCCACACTAATGCCCTTGCCACCTTCTTGCCAACCACCTTCCAGTTGATGAGCTGCAACTGCTCCGCCCCAGAGAAATCCGTCTTTAAATGTTGACATGTCTAAAATCCTCCTAATTTTGATATTTTTATTATACTCCTAAAAAAACGCTTTTAAAATTCATATTTTTGCCACAGCAATGCGGAAAAATGATAGAAATAAATTCAAAGTTTGTGAAAGCGCCTGCTTTTCTACTCATTTATTTCTATAATGAAGAAAAAGAATATAAAATCTACATCATGTTTCTCTATCCAAGAAAGGGCGTCTCATTCAGCTATGATTACAAATTTCTTCAATGTTTACAAAAAATCTTTGAGTTATATACCTATTATTGCTATAACTTGTTCGATAATAGCCTTTTTAGTATACTTTTTGCCCATTGATTCACGCCCGCTTTCTCTCTTCCTCTTTACTTTTCCTTTTAGCTTACCTCTTTTCTTTCAGAAAAAGAAAGTTTCTACTTTTATCTTTGCTGGTTTTATAGACGGTGTTTTAAAAACAGGACTTTTTCTACTTGGTATCAAGCCTTTTAATATTGCACTTTCGTTTTTAGTCATTTATGGATGTATCAGCCTGATTGCCTGTGTGTGCCTCTTTCTATTTAGGAAAAAAACAAACGAGTAAAATAAAAAGAGTGAAACAGAACTAAAATTTGAAAATTTTTAATTCTGTTTCACCCGTAAAGTTACTTAATAATCTCTCAGACTGTCAAAGTGGGGAATGACGCAAACGACGTTTTTGTCAAAAGTGCTTTTCAAGCTTAAAAAGCAAACAACGTTAAGACTTGCTTCACAAGTCCTATCTGACAACTACTACTGTATCATTGCTTTATTATACAATATGCCATGAAGCTGGAGGCTTTCGTCCCAGCTTTTTTACACGTCTCCTGCTTTAGCCAAATAAGTTTTGATTCTTTCGCTCTGGAATTTTTAAAAACGCCACAAGAATAATAACAGCAATCATTACACCAGCTAAGAAAAAGCTCATCATTTCATAGCCAGACTGGTCTATCAAATCGCCTGCAATATTCTGAATCAGAATGGTTCCCAAATTTCGCGCTGTTTGAACAAGTGCAATGGCTGTCACCAGATATTTCTCATCTACTAAGTTAGCAACAATCTTCAGGGTCACCATAATCAGCAACATGCCTGTGGCGTGCTTGGACATCAAAGTCAAGAGAATCTTGGAGGTAAGCCCCAAATCCAACCCATAAATTACATACTGTAAAAGCAAAATTCCCAAAGGAATGTAGAGCAATTTTTTAATTGGAATCTTATCCATAAAAAGATAAGAAAAGAAAATTAAGGGCGACTCACAAATCACAGAAATAGCTACCACAGTTGTTGCCATATTGACACTTAAACCGCTGTGCTCTAACATAGAAGGAATATAAGTATGCCCTGTATTTCCCACTCCAGAATAGAGCGCTACAATAACGAGGTAAAACAAATATGTTTTATTTTTAAAAATCTGTCCAATATAGGAATCATTTTTCGTTTGTTTAGTCTTTTTGCGAGGTTGATCGTGTTTCGGATCAATCCCTAGCACTCCAAGAATGCTCACACACATCATGCCGATAAACACAATGAAAATTGCTTGAGGAGAGATGAATTTATAAATCAAGCCTGCCAATTGCGAACCCATTGCATAACCAAAAGTGCCCCAGATACGGATTTTCCCATAAGTATAAGGACTTTGAGCCGCCAGCACATCCATAACAGGGTTGACACCATTTACCAACATTAAAACAGCACTATACCAAATCGTCAGCAGTAAAAGATTATTGGCTTGCATAAAAAAGATTGCCCCCACAATAATCAGAAGGAAACTATAAATGGTTACTCTTTTAATGCCAATCATATCATTTAAAACACCCATAATAGGCTGCACAATCATAGAAGAAAAGAACGAAGCAGAAACAACAAATGAAACTTGACTAGCTGAGTACCCCTTATCCAACATATAAACAGAAATTAAAGTTGAAAACAATGAGTACGATAAAAAATAAAAATTATACATTAAAAAATAAGCGAAATAGCTATTCTGAAATTTCTTAAACATGATTTTCCTTCTCCCTAAAAAGGTGACAAAGCCCGATTGGATAAATCAATCGAGCTTTCTATTCTGCAATGAGTGATTAACGTTTCTGACGACGAGATAGCTGTGTATCGTTAGTTGTACGCTGTTTTCTTCTTTGCTTACGTTTCGTTGCTTCAAAAACGACAATGAGCAAAAGAATGAGCAACGGAACTGCGACCAGAATGTGATAATCTAAGAAGAGTTGCTTCAAACTTTTTCCGCTAGATTTTGCTGTTGTAGTTTTTACAGTTGATTTAGCTGTACTGTTTTTAGTTGTTCTTCCTTTTTCTGTAACATGTTCTCCGTTCGAAATGAGCGAAGAAAGTTGTTCCAAACCATTCTCGTTTTTCAATACTCCATTTTCCACAACCGTTTTTGCTGCAGTTCCTTTTTTCACTGTGGCATATAAATCTTTTGATAATTTATAGGTCTTTCCATTGATTTTTCGCTTACCAGCATTAAAAACTTTTTTATATTCATAATCAGCATAGGCTTTTTCGATCAAAGCATTCCCAAATGGGTGACGATAATATTCTCCATCTTGATCAGCCCAATTTCCAACTCCCATGACAACACTAATCAAACGCTGATTACCTCGTTTAATCGTTGCGATGTAATTAAAGGCTCCTCGTGGACTTGACCCTGTCTTTAAACCTTCGACGCCTTCAATGCCATATTTGGCACCGGGAAGTGAGTAATTATAGGTTTCAAAGGTTTCTTCATACGGCGTTCCCTTTTTCACCGTTACGACTGGTTTATTGGTGTAATTTAAAATATTTGGATAATTCTTGACGAAATGGTATCCTAAAATGGCTAAATCGCGCGCTGTTGTCTGATTGGCTGCGTTGTTATCATACCGTTGTGGAGTATACAAGCCTTTGAAAGAAACAGCTGCAGCTCCGCTAGCATTGAACCATTTTGTATTGGTCATACCCAATTCTTTTGCCTTGGCATTCATCATATCCAAAAATGTATCTGGATCATTATTAGATAAATAATTGGCTAACATGACAGTTGTCGCATTTGAAGATGGAACAGCTGTCATCGTAATCAATTCAGAAACAGTATAATCTACTCCTGCCACAATTTTATTGTTGGAAATTTCGTAAATTTTGGCAATTGCTTCATCACGTGGTGTTGCTTTGATAATTGTATTTTCATTTAATTTTCCTTGCTGAATCGCTTCAAATACCAAATACAATGTCATCAATTTGCTCATACTAGCAGGATCACGAACTTCATCAATATTGTCTTGCCAAAGGATATTTCCCGTATTAGCATCTACAATCAAGGACGATTTAGGTCGATTGATTGGATTGATCTTCTCGTTTGGATACATTTTTTGTGCCATATCAACTAACTCGTCCGCATGAATAGAAGTTACTCCCCAACACAATGCCAAAAAACAAACAATAGCTAACAGCTTTTTCACTAGAATCCTCCTAAGTTTTCACTCGGTTTCTAGTATAACATACTTTTTTTATTAAGATAACAAACTTTTTCAAAATACCAAAAAACCTACCTAAAAATTAGATAGGAAATAGATTCTTATTTTTTCAATAGACTTAAGGCTTCCTTATCTGCAATAATCACAACATCTTCATGTTTTTGAAGGGCGCTGCCTGGCAATTCCTCTGTAATCGATCCTTCTACTGTTCCTGCAATCGCTTTTGCTTTTGAGGCACCATAAGCAAATAAAATAATGGACTTTGCATTGAGAATATTTTGAATGCCCATTGAGTAAGCTTGAGTTGGCACATCTTCTATCCTGTCAAAGAAACGAGCATTGGCTTCAATGGTTGATTGCTCCAAATCCACTACATGAACCGTACTGTCAAAACTAGTTCCCGGCTCATTAAAACCAATATGACCATTTGTGCCAATTCCTAAAATTTGCAAATCAACAGGATGCTCTGCCAGAACGTGATTGTAGCGTTTGATTTCCGCTTCCGCATTTTCTGCAACACCATTTGGCAAGAAGCTTTCCTTAAATGGCTTTTTATCAAACAAATGCTCCTGCATGAAATAGCGATATGACTGAGGATTTTCTCCACTTAGCCCGATGTACTCGTCCAAATTCACACTTGTTAAATCTGTCAAGTCAAGATCACTTTCAACAATTTGCTCGTAAAAACTCAAAGGACTGCTACCTGTCGCTAAGCCTAACGTTTTAGCTCCTTTCGCTAATTTTTCTTTTAATAATTCAAAAGCTACTCTACCACCGTCTACTTGATTTTCCACTTGAATAATTCTCATCGCTAAGCTCCTTTTCCTTATTTAATTACATTATATGGTATAGACCAATTTTTGTCAAGAGAATTTATTCCTTTTTAAAGAATACGAGCTTGTTTGCAAGAAAAATCGTGTTATAATAGAAGAATGTTAGTCTATTTATTCTGTTTATTTTTGTTAGGAGTTGCTTTTGTCATAACTGCACTCCTTCTCAAAACCAAGCGACTGTGGCATTATACCTTACTGATTTTAGGTATTTTACTCATGTGCCTGCCACTTGTTGCTTCTTGTTATTCGTTATGGATTTTATTTACAGCCTAAGGAGAATATATGAATACTGCTGATTTTGACTTTCATTTACCAGAAGAGTTAATCGCACAAACACCTTTAAAAAAGCGAGATGCTTCCCGCCTTTTAGTAGTCAATCACGAAACTGGTCAAATGGAAGATACTCACTTTGATGCCATTATCGACCAATTAAATCCCGGAGACGCTTTGGTTATGAATGATACGCGCGTCTTACCAGCACGCCTTCATGGTGAAAAACCTGAAACAGGCGGACATGTTGAATTACTACTGTTGAAAAACATCGCAGGGGATGATTGGGAAGTGCTAGCGAAGCCAGCCAAACGTTTAAAAGTCGGAGCTGCTATTTCTTTTGGCGATGGACGATTGAATGCAACCGTCTTAGAAGAATTAGAGCACGGCGGACGAATTGTACGTTTCCATTACCAAGGCATTTTCTTAGAAGTGCTTGAAAGTCTGGGCGAAATGCCATTACCGCCTTATATTCATGAAAAGCTAAAAGACCGTGAGCGCTATCAGACTGTTTATGCTAAAGAAAATGGCTCAGCTGCTGCTCCTACTGCCGGGCTTCATTTTACCAAAGAGCTGCTAGCTCAGATTGAAGCCAAAGGTGTGAAATTAGTCTATCTGACGCTTCATGTCGGGCTAGGAACCTTTCGTCCTGTCTCTGTAGATAATATAGACGAACACGAAATGCACTCAGAATTCTATACATTGTCTGAAGAGGCAGCTAACACGCTTCGACAAGTCAAAGCTAGTGGACATCGTGTCATTGCAGTTGGAACAACTTCTATCCGTACACTGGAGACAATCGGTTCAAAATTTAATGGGAAAATCAAAGCTGACTCCGGCTGGACCAATATCTTTATCAAACCAGGTTATGATTGGAAAGTGGTGGACGCCTTTTCTACCAATTTCCACTTACCTAAGTCCACTCTTGTCATGCTCGTCTCAGCATTTGCGGGCAGAAAATTAGTGCTCTCTGCTTATCAGCATGCCATTGATGAAAAATATCGCTTTTTCAGTTTTGGCGATGCCATGTTTATAAAATAATAGGTGAAATATGAATAAAATTGAAAGTCGTCATCGACTCATTCGCTCGCTTGTCCTAGAGAAAAAAATTCACACACAACAAGAATTACAAGATTTGCTTTCAGCAAATGGCGTTACAGTGACGCAATCCACACTTTCTCGAGACATTAAAGCTTTGAACTTAGTAAAAGTACACGAGGCAGATATTTCTTATTACATTATCAATAGCATGGCACCTTCACGCTGGGAAAAACGGCTGCGCCTCTATATGGAAGATGCCTTGATTATGCTGCGTCCTGTTCAAAACCAAGTCGTCATGAAAACACTCCCTGGTTTGGCACAATCATTCGGCTCTATCTTAGATGCTTTAGAATTTTCCGAAATTGTTGCGACAGTCTGCGGTGATGATGTCTGCTTGATTATCTGCGAGGACAATCAAAAAGCGCAAGATTGTTTTAACAAATTAAAACAGTTTGCACCTCCATTCTTTTTTAGTAAAAATTAAAAAGCTATGGCTGGATTTTTATCCAGTCGTAGCTTTATTTTAGTTAGTAATACCGTATTGTCTTAATGATTGACTGCTAGCAGGGCGAAAAATAAATTCTTGTACAATTTACAAGTTCATTCTCACTTCTACTTTCTTCTAACTATTCTACAGCTAAGCGATAAATCGTTTCAGCATAGATATCCATTGCTTTATACAAATCCTCAATCACAGTTCGTTCATTAGCTTGATGTTCTGTTTGCAAAGCACCAGGGAAAAGTGCGCCAAAGGCCACGCAATTTGGCATGGTGCGAGCAAATGTAGCACCACCAGAGGACACAGCAGGATTGTCATCATTGGTTTTTTCTTTATAGACAGCCATTAACGTACTGACCAATTCACTATCAAGCGGCACATATAATGGTGCAAGATAGTCAAACTCTTCATAATGCAATTGATATTTTTCAGCAATTTGGCTTAATTCTTGTACTAATTTATTTTTGTCTGCAAGAACTGGAATCCGCATGTCAATCCGAATTTCAGACTTGTCTGGATTTATGGTTAATCCAGAGATATTGAAGGACAAGGTTCCTGAAGGCTCATCTGAAATTTCACCAAACAAGCGGCTGCCTGTGGCATCTTCCCCAACTACTTCAGCGATAAATTGAATGGCAGAGTGTTGAACAAGCGGATTTAGTCCTGTAGTCAAACGTACAATGGCGTTCACTCCTTCAGCCGCATCTTTTGAATGCTTAGGAACACCGATGACAGTGACTGTATCGCCTGACCGTTCATATTCAAATGTAGCTTTTTTTAACTCTGCTTCTAACGAATCTGCTAAATTTCCCGTATAGCTTGCTTTTGCAGGTACAACATTAAAGGCTTCTCCTGCCTCGATAGCAAGCGCTTGTGAACCAGGACCATGCAATTTAATTTGCAGCAATCCTTTTTCGGCATAGGTTAATGGAAAAGATGAGTCAGGCGCAAAACCAAGTGTTGCTGTTTCTTCTAGCTCATTGTAACGAGCCATACAGCGCCACAGTGTTTCTTCGTCTGTACCATAGATAAAACGAATCCGCTTGTTAAATGTCACACCCGCATCCATCAGTGCTTTAACAGCATAAAGTGCAGCTAGAGACGGACCTTTATCGTCCTGAACCCCACGCCCATGTATCCAACCATCTTTTATCGTCGCTTCAAATGGAGGAGTTTCCCAATCAGACAAATCTCCCGCAGGAACAACGTCTAAATGGCAGAGAACGGCCAGGAGTTCTTCTCCTTGACCGATTTCTGCATATCCATAATAGCCTTGAGGATCAATGTAAGTTTTAAAACCTAAACTCCTAGTGATCTCTAGCATTTTTTCTAAGACGTTTTGAATAGATTGTCCGAAAGGTGTTCCGCTTTCTCCTTCATTAAGAACTGATGGGTAGGAAACGATTGTTTTCAGCGATTCTAAATAATCAGACTTAATTTCTTCGGTTAAAAATTGTTTCATAAAGAACACCTCGTTATTTTCCTATTATAAGAACGTTCCTAAAATAAGAAGTAGAATACTTACTACAAAGATTCCTGCAACCAATTTTGCAACGAATTTCCACCAAGTACCCAAATCAATACGTCCAAGAGCAAGTGCTCCCATAACGATACCAGATGTTGGAGTAACAAGGTTCAAAAGACCAGAAGCAGATTGGTAAGCAGTGATAATCAAGCTTGCTGGAACGTTGACGAATTTTCCAAGAGGTGCCATGATACCCATTGTTGCACTGGCAAGACCAGATGTTGATGGGATAAGGAATGACATTGGCAGATAGAAAATATAAGTCAATACGATAAATACTTGAGATGATAGACCCTTGAGTCCTACTTCACCCCAGTGAAGGATTGTAGCCGTAATCATACCATCGTTCATGATGACTTGAATACCACGAGCAACAGCTACGATAAGTGCAACACCAAGCAAATCAGCTGCACCATTGATAAATACAGTGATGAAGCGATCTTCTTTCATGCGGTAAACAAAACCAATGATAATACCCATAACTGCAAAAAGCATTGCTCCTTCTGGGAAGTACCAAGTACCTAATGCAGAAGTTGATGTACCCACAATTTTACCAATTACAGGAATGCCAACCAACCATTTGTTGAAGTTTTCAAAGACATTTACGTTCAAATCCGTCCACGGAATGAAACTCATAATCATAAGAACAAAGGTCAAGACAAAGAGTACCAACACTTGTTTTTGTTTCTTGCTAAGAGTAGATTCTACATTAGCAACTGCATCTACATTAAAGTGTTTCAAATCTTCTTCTCGATGGCTATAAACCAAAGATTTTGTCGGATCTTTTTGAATCTTATCCGCATAACGATAAACGAAATACGTACCAAGTGCTGTCATCACAACAAAGAAGATTAACCGAAGAACGATACCGTCACCAGTACCCACACCTGCTGTCGCAGAAGCTATACCTGTAGCAAATGGGTTTAGAGTAGAAGCCAAACATCCAATTTGAGAACCAAGAAGGATAATAGCTACCGCAGTCAAACTATCAAATCCTACTGCCATCATAACTGGCACAAGAAGTGGATAGAAAGCCATAGTTTCTTCGCCCATACCATAAGTTGAGCCACCAAGAGCAAACAAAGGCATTAAAACGACAATCAACATCTTTTCGCGGCCTTTGTACTTTTTGACAATAGAAGCAATCCCTACATCCAAAGCACCTGTTTCATTGACAACACCAAGGAAACCACCAACCATCAAGATAAAGAAGGCAACATCAATCGCTGCTTTAGTAGGTTCTTTACCAAGCATAGCACGAATCGGAGCCATTAAGACATCCCAAATCCCTTGTGGATTTTGAGCAACGGTCTTGTAAGTTCCTGTAATTAGATTACCAGACTTATCAGCATCATATTGACCAGCTGGAATAATCCAGGTCAATACTGCCATAATAGCAATGATAATCATCAAAACGGTATAAGATGACGGCATCTTAAACCCTTTTTTTGTTTTTTCACTCATTTGTTTTCCTCCTAAATGTAACAAATTGTAAAAATTTAACCGAATCCCATTTTCAGAAAGCGCTTCCTTTGACTATATTTTAACATATTCATCTGGAAAAAACTAGTCATTTTCAAAACAATTATCATTTCACAACAGTAAAATAGATCAAAAGAAAGCAAATCTAAAAATAGGAAACACCAACATTGTTTTAAAAAGTTTTATTACAGTCTTAAACCTATAAATGATAACACTCTGTTATCCCTTTTCAATAATCGTTCCGCTTTCAGACTCAATTAAAGCACCTAAGTTTTCAAGAGAAGTAATGACAGCTTCGCCTTCTGGTCGATCATTTACAAAGGCAATAGCTGCTTGCACTTTAGGCAACATACTTCCTGGTGCAAACTGTTCTTGCTTGATGTATTCTTCTAATTGAGCTACATTGACACGCTCTAACTTGGCTTGATCTGGTTTATTGTAGTTGACATAGACATAATCTACACCGGTCAAAACGATGAAGAGATCTGCTTCGACCAATTCCGCCAAACATTGTGAAGCAAAGTCTTTGTCAATTACTGCTTCTACGCCTGCAAGATGACCATTGTCTTCCTTGATGACGGGAATACCGCCACCACCAGCAGCCACAACAACGTGTCCTGCATTGATGAGTGTACGAATGGTTTCAATTTCTTTGATTCCAACTGGTTTTGGTGACGCAACTACTTTTCTCCAGCCACGTCCAGCATCCTCTTTGAAAGTAGCTCCGCTCTTTTCAGCTTCTGCTTTTGCTTCTTCTTCTGTGTAGAATGGTCCGATTGGTTTGCTCAAATTTGTGAAAGCTGGGTCATTTTTGTCAACCACGACTTGTGTCACAACAGAAGCCACTTCTTTTTCAATACCTTCTTCACGTAAAGCATTTTGAAGAGCATTTTGCAACCAGTAGCCGATACTTCCTTCTGTCATTGCAACAAGCGAATCTAACGGAAATGCTGGATTTTTTTCAGAATCTGCTGCTAAATGTTGCAACAAAAGATTTCCAACTTGCGGTCCATTTCCGTGAGTGATAATCAAGTCATCACCATTTTTAATCAATTTTACAAGATGACTTGCTGTTTCTGCTAATGCTTCTTGTTGTGCTTTTGCTGACGGATCAGATGAAAGGATGGCATTCCCTCCCAAAGCCACAACGATTTTACGATTTGCCATAAATAATGAGCCTCCTTAGAGTTATTCTTGTATTATGTTTCTATTTTAGTATTTAGTAATAACAATAGAAACGAGCACTATCAAAAATGAGGACTGGACTAAAGCTATTAGTCGCAGCCCTCATAGCTGTTGGTAAACGGTTTTGGTTTTAAATTATACTTTTGGAATATAAAGGTTACCAAGAGTTGCTGCCATAACTGCTTTAATAGTATGCATACGGTTTTCAGCTTGGTCAAATTGGCGAGCGTATTTGCTGCGGAATACTTCGTCAGTTACTTCCATTTCTTTCACGCCGAATTTTTCAGCAACGTCTTTACCATAGACAGTATTTGTATCATGGAAAGCTGGTAAGCAGTGTAAGAAGATCAAATCTTCATTGTCAGCTTTCTTAACCAAGTCCATATTTACTTGGTAAGGTTTCAAAAGGGCTACACGTTCTGCGAATTTGTCTTCTTCACCCATAGATACCCAAACGTCTGTGTAAAGGACATCTGCACCTTTAACAGCTTCATCTGCATTGTCAGTAATTAAGACATGTGCGCCACTTTCTTTCGCATATCCTTCTGCCAATTTCACGACATCTTCAGCTGGGAAGAGTTCTTTTGGAGAGAAGATGTGCACATTCACACCTAGGATAGCACCTGTTACAAGAAGGCTGTTTGCAACGTTATTGCGTCCGTCACCACAGTAGACAAGAGTCAAGCCTTCCAAACGACCAAAGTTTTCTTGAACTGTCAAATAGTCAGCTAACATTTGAGTTGGATGCCATTCGTCTGTCAAACCATTCCATACAGGAACACCTGAGAATTCTGCTAATTCTTCTACCATGCGTTGGCTGAATCCGCGGAATTCAATTCCATCAAACATACGTCCCAATACTTTAGCAGTATCTTCAGTAGATTCTTTCTTGCCAAGTTGGATGTCGTTAGCTCCTAGGTATTCTGGATGAGCACCAAGGTCAATCGCTGCTGTTGTGAAAGCTGCACGAGTACGAGTTGAAGTTTTTTCAAACAAGAGAGCAATATTTTTACCTGCTAGATAGTGATGTTCAATATTGCGCTTTTTCAAATCTTTCAAATGAGCTGCCAAACCGATAAGATATTCTAATTCTGCACGTGTAAAATCTTTTTCTGCCAAGAAGCTACGTCCTTGGAACACTGAGTTTGTCATTCTATTATTTCCTCTTTCTAATCTTAAAGTTCTTCACGTTCAAATGGCATTGACATACAACGAGGTCCACCACGACCGCGAACCAATTCACTTCCGCGAATCTTAATCAAACGAAGTCCATATTCTTCAAGAATCTTATTTGTAACAACGTTACGGTCATATACCACTACCACGCCTGGTGCAATTGTAAGGGTATTTGAACCGTCGTTCCATTGTTCACGAGCAGCAGCAACAGTATTTCCACCACCGCAACGAATCAAATGAACTTTATCAATACCAAGATTCTTAGCAAGCAATTCTGCTAAATCACCTTTTTCTTCTGCAATATGAAGTTTTTCATTTTCATAAGTAACAGAGTAAACGCGAAGGTCGCCTTCAATTTCTGGGTGAATCGTGAACTTGTCATAGTCAACCATTGTGAAGACTGTATCTAAGTGCATGAATTTACGATTATTAGCGAATTCAAATGCAATCACTTTCTTGAAGCCAACATTCTTCTTGAAGATGTTAACCAAAAGTTTTTCAATAGATGCTGCGTCTGTACGTTGTGAAATACCTACTGCAAGGACATCTTTAGAAAGAACGAGTTCATCTCCACCTTCGATACGAGTTGTTTCTTCACGGTTATAAACCAAGTCAACATTGCCACCATATACTGGGTGGTATTTGAAAATGTATTTACCATAAAGTGTTTCACGATTACGTGTATCTGAGTACATGTGGTTCAATGACACCGCATTACCAATTGTAGCAAATGGGTCACGTGTGAAGTAAAGGTTTGGCATTGGGTCAATCGCAAATGGATAGTCGGATTCTACCAAGTCTGTCAAGCCTTTAGCTTCTTCAGGAATTTCTGGCAATTCTGCTTTTTGGAAACCTGCCATTGTCTTTTCAACCAATTCAAGGTTGTCTTCTATACCATGAAGAATGTCGCGAATAGCAACTTTTGTTTGTGCCCCGCGAATATTTGCTTCGTCAAGATATTCTTTAATAAATTCGTTACGAATTTCTGGAGAAGTCAATGATTCAGCGGCCAACTTTTCAAGATAAAGAACTTCAATACCTTCTTTACGAAGAGCATCTGCAAAAGCATCATGTTCTTTTTGAGCGTCTTCCAAAAATGGAATATCGTCAAAAAGCAGACGTTCCAAGTGGTCTGGCATCAAGTTTTCCAACTCTTTACCAGGACGATGCAGCATAACTTTTTTCAGTTTTCCTATTTCTGAGAAAACATGAATAGGATGTGTAGACATCTTATGTCCTCCTCTTTTTCTTTGTGACTTAAGTTTCCTTAAGCTCTATTTACATGTTATATTGTAATATCTTTTGTTTGCGCTTTCACAATCAATTGTACATTCAAAACGCCAAATCCTTTGCTTTTTTTAAAATAAATTCAGATATTTTCCCAAAATAAAACGCTTACTATAAATATTCTATTCATTTTATTGGTTTTATGAATAATTATTTTTTAGAAATAAATCAAATTCTTAAGCTCATATTTTTCTAAATGAAAAAGAGGACAAGAAATTGCGTTTTCTACTACAATTTCGCCCTCTTTTGCATTACATATCTTCAAAATATTTTAAAAAGTATTCTTTATCCAAAAAGACTAGTTTCTTTCGTTTATATTGAATAATGTTTTCTTCTGTTAATTTTTTCAACACTTGATTAACTGTTTCACGAGTAGTTGCACCTAGTTTAGCTAGTTCTTTCATACTAAGTGCAAAAGGAATATCATCTCTATCTTGGCAAAAATCAATACACAAGATAGAAATCGCTTGGATAACTCGCTCTGTCGCACTCGCCAAAACAGAATTTCGCAAGCGTAATTCATGGAAACGCAAAATATTCGATAACTTATGTGTAATGAATAACGTTTGCTTTATAGTTTGCTTAGAATAATATTCATACAAGTCAACAGGAATCGAAAAGTATTCTAAATCCGTCACAGAAATCCCAGAATAATGATAATCTTTATCTTCAAACATACCACCATAAGGAAACATGGTATTTTCTTTCACATAATCAATGTAATTAAATGAATCTGTCTGGTCGTACTGTTCAATCCGAACATAGCCTTTATAAATCAAAAAAAGTCGCTCTCGTTTGTCTCCAGAAAAGAAAATAATTTGTCCTTTTGGTACTTTACGAAATTGAATCTCAACCGCTATTTTATCAAAATATTCAACTGGTAAATTTTCAAAAGCAGGATGTTCCCTAATGTAACGATAATGCTCTTTGTTAATCATGATATCCTTGTGATCCTTTTTTTACATTCTGCTCTTATTATAACACAAAAGGGCTTCAATCTTAAAGAGAGCCCTTACATTTTTCTGAAATTTGTTCTTTTTACAACGTGTCCTTTGCCACATAAATATATGTATCTTAATTCATATTCACTCGATGCCATTCATTGATGACATAGGCCAATTGCCCAACTTGCGTAATACCAACACCGCTGATTTCATCACTCTCTGAAGTCGTTCCTCCCAGTCCTGCTGTATAAAGGGCAATCAAATAAGGCTTTTCCTCACACACAACTGCGTCTACATTTAATGCCTCTGCAACATAACCTGGCTTTTGGTAGATTGGAATGTCTCTTACATATCGTTTATAGTATTCATTTGGAAAAGACTCACCGATATAATACAAAATATCTTTATATTTTTCCTGATGTTTCCAAAGATAATCCAATACCTGAATATAATAACCCGTCGTTGTTTGATTCTGTTGGTTGATTGTCTTAATCTCGCCCCTTCCTTTTCCATAGCGCTGATACATCGTATAGGCTTTATCCAAGCCACCTAAGCGTTCCGCTAAAGCATAAGCAGGTGTATTTTCAGAATAGAGAAGAGAGTATTCCTGCATCTCAGGAATGTTCATTTCCCCATTAAATGCCGCTACGTAATTATTGTGTTCACCGATATATTCATAGCGAGTATGTGTAATATCAAACCGCTCGGTTAGTGATAAATTTCCCTTTTCTACCTCATCAACGACCAACATATTTAATGGCAATTTGTAGGTTGAGCCTGCTGTCATCGGCTGCGTCTCATTCATAGCATAGGTTTGCCCACTCGTTAAATCCTTATAAGAAAATGCAACTTGTGAATGATCAATTCCCATCTCATCTAGATACGCCTGTACGACTTGAACCAAATTTAGATTGGCATAATCATAATACAAACCATAAGCTCCCATTACCGGCAAATCAACTTCCATGACTTTCTGCTTTTCTTCCATACTTTTTGTTGGAACACGAGTAGTTGCTGGTTTCGACTCTTTTGACGGACTTTTTTTCTTTTCTTGACTAACTGTGTAACTTTTAGCTACCTTCGTATGATGTGGCTTTCTAGCTTGCCCAAAGTGCACAGCACTTAACACCAACACACCACATATCATAAAGCAACCAATCAAACAAGGAATTATTGTCTTTTTACTCATGCACCTCTCCTAACTTATATACCTCATTATATAGGAAGAATGAAAAAATGACAAGATATGATAAACAGAATCATTAACTATTTTCAACTTCCTTTATTGTATATATACAGTATAAAGTAACAATTCTAGTTAATTTAAAATAAGCCTGAATGGTAGCTTTGACATCTTGAATGGTATTTTTAATCATTTAAGACATCAGAACGGCCATTTAAGATTCGAGTGTTGTTTTTCTTTTATTTTTTGAGAAAATAACAGTAGCCCTGTTGTAAAATGAAGTGCAACACAGAAGACATGTTCATCTGATATACTAGAGTTGCGAAAAACAGTATAAAGGAAGATGAACATGTCC